>Ga0209628_10000391_pt1 | contig 26568 bp, 21 predicted proteins | sample TergutCu122P4_FD_187285 | JGI IMG/M metagenome (GOLD analysis project Ga0209628, IMG submission 187285) | Cubitermes ugandensis P4 segment gut microbial communities from Kakamega Forest, Kenya - Cu122 P4 (SPAdes) (version 2) | ecosystem: Host-associated > Arthropoda: Insects > Digestive system...
TTTGTCTGCGTGGCCATCTTCGCCGCCTACACGCTGGCGGGCCTGTATGGCGTGGCGGTGGCGGCGATGTCGATGCTGTCCATGGCCGGCATCATCGTCGCGCTGGACGCCTACGGCCCCATCACCGACAACGCCGGCGGCATCGCCGAAATGGCCGAGCTGCCCAGCAGCGTGCGCGACATCACCGACCCGCTGGACGCCGTGGGCAACACCACCAAGGCCGTCACCAAGGGCTACGCCATCGGCTCCGCCGGCCTGGCCGCGCTGGTGCTGTTTGCCGACTACACGCACAAGCTGGAAAGCGCCGGCCAGCACCTGAGCTTTGACCTGAGCGACCCGATGGTGATCGTCGGCCTGTTCATCGGCGGCCTGATCCCCTACCTGTTCGGCGCCATGGCCATGGAAGCCGTGGGCCGCGCCGCGGGCAGCGTGGTGGAAGAAGTGCGCCGCCAGTTCCGCGAGATCAAGGGCATCATGGAAGGCACCGCCAAGCCCGAATACGGGCGCGCGGTGGACATGCTCACGGGCGCGGCCATCAAGGAGATGATGATCCCCAGCCTGCTGCCCGTGGCCGTGCCGATCGTCGTCGGCCTGGCGCTAGGCCCCAAGGCGCTGGGCGGTTTGCTGATGGGCACCATCGTCACGGGCCTGTTCGTGGCCATCTCCATGTGCACCGGCGGCGGCGCCTGGGACAACGCCAAGAAGTACATTGAAGACGGCAACCACGGCGGCAAGGGCAGCGACGCGCACAAAGCCGCCGTCACCGGCGACACCGTGGGCGACCCCTACAAGGACACCGCCGGTCCCGCCGTCAACCCGCTCATCAAAATCATCAACATCGTGGCGCTGCTGATCGTGCCGCTGGTGGTGAAGTTTCACGGCGGTTAAACCATCGCAGCTCACCCTGTAAAAACCCGCGCACCAGCGCGGGTTTTTTTATGCGCGTTGCGGCTACCATCGCAATAGGGAACCTCTGGGAAATTGAAGTGACGCAACAAAAAGCCGGACTCAGCATCGCGGGCCAGTCCTTTGAAAGCATGAAACAAATCAACGCGCACGGCGCCGAATACTGGAGCGCGCGCGACTTGCAGCCCATGCTTGGCTACAGCCAGTGGCGGCGCTTCGAGCAGGCCATCGAGCGGGCCGCAAGTTCTTGTCAGGCATCGGGAAATCCGCCTGACCATCACTTTGCCGGCGCCGGCAAACCGATCACTGGCGGCAAAGGTGCGGTTCAAGTCGTTGACGACTACCACCTCTCCCGCTTCGCCTGCTACCTGATCGCCCAAAACGGCGACCCACGCAAGCCGGAGATTGCCAACGCGCAAAAGTACTTTGCCATTCAAACCCGGCGGCAGGAATTGGGCGACCAGGCCGCCGCCGATCAGGAGCGGCTGGAGCTGCGCAAACAGACTTCCGAAGAGTTCAAGGCGCTCTCCGGCGCGGCGCAAGACGCGGGCGTGCAAAGCCGCATGTTTGGCGTGTTTCACGACGCTGGCTACAAGGGTTTGTACAACGGTTTAGGGCGCGACGCCATCAAGCAGCGCAAGGCCATCCCGGCCAAGGACAACCTGCTCGACCGCATGAACGCCACCGAACTGGCCGCCAACCAGTTCCGCATGACCCAAACGCGCGACAAGCTGGCGCGCGATGGCATCCACGGGCAGGCGCAAGCCATTCAGACGCACGAGCAAGTCGGGCGCGAAGTGCGCCAGGCCATCCAGCGCATCGGCGGCACTTTGCCTGAAGACATTCCGCCCGCCGAGCACATCAAGGAAGTCGAAAAGCGCCTGAAAACGGCAACCCCCAAATTGACGCTGGAAGGCAGCCAGGCCCATGGCTTGCTGGGCGAACAGGACGGCAGCGCGCCCGGATAATGGCCTGCCCATGACCGAACGCGTCATCCCGCTCGTCGATCACCGCACCGCCGCGCTGCCCGTGCCGCGCGCGGCTGGCGGCGCGCCGCCTGGCACGCTGCTGGACGCGCTGGGCCGCCCGCTGCGCGATTTGCGCATCAGCGTTACCGACCGCTGCAACTTCCGCTGCGGCTACTGCATGCCCAAGGAAGTGTTTGACAGCCAGCACGCCTGGCTGCCGCACGCGGCGCTGCTCAGTTTTGAAGAAATCACCCGGCTGGCGCGCCTGTTTGCCGCGCGCGGCGTGGGCAAGCTGCGCCTGACCGGCGGCGAGCCGCTGCTGCGCAAGGGCATCGAGCGGCTGATCGAGCAACTGGCCGCGCTGCGCACGCCCGCTGGCCGCCGGCTGGACATCACGCTGACCACCAACGGGGCGCTGCTGGCGCGCATGGCGCGCACGCTCAAAAACGCCGGGCTGGACCGCATCACGGTCAGTCTGGACAGTCTGGACGACGCCCTGTTTCGCCGCATGAACGACGTGGACTTTCCGGTTGCCGGGGTGCTGGCCGGCATCGACGCCGCGCTGTCCGTTGGCCTGGCGCCGGTCAAGGTCAACATGGTGGTCAAGCGCGGCGTCAACGACGGCCAGATCGTGCCGCTGGCGCGCCACTTTCGCGGCCGCGGCGTGACGCTGCGCTTTATCGAATACATGGACGTGGGCGCCACCAACGGCTGGCGCATGGACGAGGTGCTGCCATCAAGCCAGGTGCTGCGCCGCCTGCAAGCCGAATACGCCCTGACGCCCCTGTCGGCCAGCGCCAGCGGCGAAACCGCCGAGCGCTGGGGCTACTGCGGCGCCGACGGCCGCCACGACCAGGCGCTGGGCGAAGTGGGCCTGATCAGCAGCGTCACGCAAGCCTTTTGCGGCGACTGCAACCGCGCCCGCCTGTCGATGGACGGCAAACTGTTTTTATGCCTGTTCGCGGGCCAGGGCTACGACTTGCGCGCGCTGCTGCGCGAAGGCAAAACCGATACCGAGATCGAAGCGGCGCTGGCCGCCATCTGGCAAAACCGCGCCGACCGCTACAGCCAACTGCGCGCCAGCCTGCCGCCCGCCGCCGCGCAGGCGCAGCGGCGGGTGGAGATGAGCTATATCGGCGGATGAAATGGCCCACCCCCAGGCTCCACTCGCTGCGCGATGTTGCGCCTCCCCCCTCAAGGGGGCGCTCCCGGTAGCCTGGGAAACCCCGGCCACGGGAGCCTTGGCATGGCCTGCTCCGCAGCCTTGCGGCTCTTTCGGTTTTAAACAGATTGGCCGTCAAATCGCATGAACCCAGCCGCCCAGCCATCCGCCATCACCGCCTTGCTGCTGGCCGGCGGGCGCGGCGCGCGCATGGGCGGGCTGGACAAGGGGCTGCAAACGTTTGGCGGCGTGCCGCTGGCGCAGCACGCGCTGCAACGGCTGGCGCGGCAAACGCTGCCGCCGGCCGCAGTGATGATCAGCGCCAACCGCAACCTCGATGACTACCGCGCCCTGGGCGTGCCCGTGTGGCCCGACGGTGTGGCCGGTTTTGCCGGGCCGCTGGCCGGTTTTTTGACCGGGCTGGAGCACTGCCGCACCCCGCTGCTGCTCACGCTGCCGTGCGACGCGCCGCTCTTTCCGCTATCACTTTGCGAGCGGCTGGCGCAGGCGCTGCAAGCGCAGCAGGCCGATATTGCCATGGCAAGCGCACCTGACGAAAGCGGCCGCACGCGCGCGCAGCCAGCGTTTTGCCTGCTGCGCGCGCATCTGCGCGACGGCCTGGCGCGCTTTGTAGCTGAGGGCGGGCGCAAGGTCAGCGACTGGAGCGCGCGCCAGCGCCAAACGCTGGTGCCCTTCAACACCCGGCACGATGACCCGCGCGCCTTTGCCAACGCCAATACGCTGGCTGAATTGCAGGCGCTTGATCAGGCGGCAAAACTCATAAATCAATAGCTGCCCGCGCTCGATGTATGCGGATTTGACTGCGTTTTATGCTGCAAAAGCTTACGCAACAAGCGCTAGCAGCTATTGATTTTGTATGGATGGGTTTACCCCGCCGTTTGCAGCTTGCCTTTCTTGATACCATGCCTGATCAGCCACCGGAGACAAACCACCGTGCAAGCACTGGACATACTTCCCGCGCAATTGCCGCCTGGGTGCGAGCGCTTGCGCGCGCAGGTGCGTGGCTTTCTGGCCGAGGCGCTGCCGGATTACGCGCCTGAAATGCGCGCGCGTTCCTGGGCGTGTTCCAACCCGGACTTCAGCCGCGCGCTGGGCCAGCGCGGCTGGATTGGCATGACCTGGCCGCGCCGCCATGGCGGCGGCGAGCGCTCGATGCTGGAGCGCTACGTGGTGCTGGAAGAGCTGCTGGCCGCTGGCGCGCCGGTGGGTGCGCACTGGATCGCCGACCGGCAAAGCGGCCCGCTGCTGCTGCGCTATTCGCCCGAGGTGCTGGCGCCCATGCTGCTGCCGCGCATTGCCGCCGGTGAATGCTTTTTTTGCATCGGCATGAGCGAGCCTGACTCCGGCTCCGATCTGGCGTCGATCCGCACGCGCGCGGTGCGTGATGGCGATGACTGGGTGATCAATGGCCGCAAGGTGTGGACTTCGGGCGCGCACCGGGCGCATTACATGATTGCGCTGGTGCGCACCGCGCCGCCCGGCGCCGAGCGGCACGCGGGCATGTCGCAGTTTTTGATCGACTTGCAAAGCACCGGCCTGACGGTGCGCCCGATCATCAACCAGTTGGGCGAGCATGACTTCAACGAGGTCACTTTCGACAACGTGCGCGTGCCCGCGCAACACCTGATCGGCGCCGAGGGCGGCGGCTGGCATCAAGTCACCACCGAGCTGACTTTGGAGCGCTCCGGCCCCGAGCGCTACATGAGCAGCACCCAGCTGATGCTGGAAATGCTGGCGCAGGCCGACGCCGCCAATGCGCACCACACGCTGGTGCTGGGCCGGCTGGCGGCGCGCTACGCCACGCTGCGGCAGATGTCGCTGGGCGTGGCCGGCATGCTGGCCGCCGGGCAAGACCCGGCGCTGGCGGCGGCGGCGGTCAAGGATCAGGGCGCGCTGCTGGAGCAGGATTTGCCCGAGCTGGCGCACGAGCTGTTTGGCGGCCGCGTGCCGCCCGCCAGCGCGCTGGCGCGCGTGCAGCAGCATCTGGTGCTGGCGGCGCCGTCGTTTTCGCTGCGTGGCGGCACGCGCGAAATTTTGCGCGGCATTCTGGCCCGCGGGATGGGCATGCGATGAGCGATGAACAACTAATCCAGCAAAGCGCCGCGCGACTGTTTGCCGCCGCCGATACCGCCCGGCTGAACCAGCAGGTGGAAGCTGGCGCCTTCCCCGCCGAGCTGTGGCGGCAAATCGAAGCCGCCGGTTTTCCACTGGCGCTGACCGGCGGCAAACAAGGCTTTGGCCTGACGCCCGCGCAAGCGCTGCCAATCTTTGCCGAGCTGGGCCGCCAGCGCATCCCCGCGCCGCTGGCCGAAACCGCGATCGGCCTGGCGCTGCTGGCCGCCGGCGGCCAGCGCCTGCCCACTGGGCCGGGCACGCTGATCGACATTGGCCCGGGCAGCGCGCTGACCCTTGAGGCCGGCAACGGCGGCGCGGCCAGCATCAGCGGCCACGCCCAGGCCGTGCCGTGGGCGCGCCACGCGCACTGGGCGCTGGCGCAACTGCCGCAAGGCGCGCTGGCCCTGATCGATTTGACCGGACAAAAAGACGTGCAACTGCACCTGCACAACGACTTGGCCGGGCTGCCAGCGGACGCGCTGCATTTCAGGCGCACGCCGGTGCGCGTGGTGCCGTGCGCGCTAAGCGCGGACTTTGCGCCGCCCATCCGCACACTGGGCGCGCTGGTGCATGCGGCCATGATGGCGGGCGCGATGCAGTGGGTGCTGGAGCAGGCCGTACGGCACGCCAACGACCGCATCCAGTTTGGCCGCCCGATTGGCAAAAATCAGGCGCTGCAACAGACGCTGGCGCAAGCGGCCAGCGACGCCGCGTCGGCGCGCATGGCCGCGCATGTGGCGGGGCTGGACTTCAGTCTGGGCGATCAGGCGCGCGGCACGTTTGGCGTGGCCGCCGCCAAGGTGCGCTGCGGCGAAGCGGCCAGCCGCATGGCCGCCACCGCGCATCAGGTGCTGGGCGCCATTGGCTTTACGCGCGAGCATCAACTGCACACCGCCACCCGGCGCCTGTGGGCCTGGCGCCAGGCTTATGGCAGCGACGCCTGGTGGGCGCAGCGGCTGGGCCAGGCGGCCATCAACGCGGGCGCGCCCGCCTTTTGGCCCGCCATGACCGCGCGCCGGTTTGCGCTACCCGCTGGCGCGGCATGAAGTAAAGCCCTAAAATCCGTCCATCTCAACAACCGGGGCGCGTGCGTTGGACAGCGGCGGCAGTCGATCTTCGAGCTTTCTTTCCGCCTGACCAGGACGTTTGCGCCCCTTTTGCCGGCCGCCGTCCTTGCCAGCGCAGGTAAAGGGCGGTGCGCGTAACGCGGGAGAGTTTTCCGCGCCGCTTTGCGTGCTCGCGATCTTGCGGCAACCCACAGTTCACGCCAACAACCGGTCAGTAGCAACCGATGGCGTCCATGCTCCAACTCAACCGCATCGCCAACTCGTCGGCATGGCGGGTGCTGCCCAATCGCTGGGACTTTGTGGCGTTTCCGCTCATCGTCGGGCTGCTGGCGATGGCGGTGGTGGGCTGGCGCGAGTCGATGGCGCCGATGTCGGCGCTGCAAGGCGAGGTGATTTCGCTCGACCCTGCCAACCTGCCCGAATACGCGCTGCGCACCACCCTGCGCATGTTGGCGGCGATGGTGGCGGCGCTGGTGTTTACGCTGGGCTACGGCACGCTGGCGGCCAAAAGCCGGCGCGCGGGCATGCTGCTGGTGCCGATGCTGGATATTTTGCAATCGGTGCCGGTGCTGGGGTTCATTTCATTTACGGTGACGTTTTTTCTGGCGCTGTTTCCATCGCGCGTATTCGGCGCGGAGCTGGCGGCGATTTTTGCCATCTTCACCAGCCAGGCGTGGAACATGACGTTCAGCTTCTACCAGTCGCTGCGCACCGTGCCGCGCGATCTGGATGAGGTCTCGCGCGGCTTTCACCTAACGGGCTGGCAGCGCTTTTGGAAGCTGGAAGCGCCCTTTGCCATGCCGGGGCTGGTGTGGAACATGATGATGTCGATGTCGGGCGGCTGGTTTTTCGTCGTTGCCTCGGAGGCCATCACGGTGGGCGACCACGTGTTCAGGCTGCCGGGCATCGGCGCGTATCTGGCGCAGGCCATCGATGAGCGCAGCCTGAGCGCGATCGGCTGGGTGATTTTGACCATGATCGTGGTGATCCTGATCTATGACCAGTTGCTGTTTCGCCCGCTGGTGGCGTGGGCCGACAAGTTCCGCATGGAGACCACCAGCTCGGGCGATGCGCCGCGGTCGTGGCTGCTGGATTTGGTGCGCCGCACGCGGCTGATTCACCGCATGCTGCTGCCGCTGGGCTGGCTGTTGGCGCGCGCCGCGCGCGTGCCGCTGGCGCTGCCGGTGCGCTTGCCCTTTAACACCGCCAGCGCGCGCCGCGCGGCGCCTTCGCGCGCGGGCGACGCGGTGTTTGCCGCGCTGGTGCTTGCGCTTACGCTGTACCTGCTGTGGCGCGTGGCGGGCTACATGCACGGCCAAATTTCGCTCAGCGAAGTGTGGCATGTGCTGCTGCTGGGCCTGATCACGCTGCTGCGCGTGGCGGTGCTGATCGCCATCGCCTCGGCTATATGGGTGCCGCTGGGCGTGCTGATCGGGCTGCGCCCGGCGCTGGCGGAAAAAATTCAGCCGCTGGCGCAGTTTTTGGCGGCGTTTCCGGCCAACCTGATGTTTCCGGTGTTCGTGGTGGTGATCGTGCGCTTTGACCTGAACGCGGATATTTGGCTCTCGCCGCTGATCGTGCTGGGCACGCAGTGGTACATCCTGTTCAACGTGATCGCCGGCGCCAGCGCCTATCCCAACGACTACCGCGAAGCGGCGGCGAGCTTTCGCATTCGCGGCTGGCAGTGGTGGCGGCAGGTAATGCTGCCGGGCGTCTTTCCGTACTACGTGACGGGCGCCATCACGGCGTCGGGCGGCGCGTGGAACGCCAGCATCGTAGCCGAGTTCGTGCAGTGGGGCGACACCAAAATCGCCGCCCACGGACTGGGTGCGTACATCGCGCAAAACACGGTGGCGGGCGACTATCCAAAAATCATTTTGGGCATCGCCGTGATGGCACTGTTTGTCACCTTGTTCAACCGGCTGCTGTGGCGGCCTTTGTATGCTTACGCGGAAGGGCGGCTGCGGGCCGATTGATGGTTTTTCGCCCCCACACCAAAAACATCACCATGACCGATCTCCAATCCACGCCCCCGCCCATCGCCACGCCGCTTGCCCCACGCCCAGGCGCGGAGCGCGAAGTGCTGGTGCTGCAAAACGTCAAGCGCGGCTTTGACAAGGAGCACGCCGACAAGCTGGTGCTCGACGACGTCAACCTGACGCTGCGCGAGGGCGAAATCGTCGGCCTGCTGGGGCGCTCCGGCTCGGGCAAATCGACGCTGCTGCGCATCATCGCCGGGCTGATCCCGGCCACCAGCGGGCAGGTCATGTATCAGGGCCAGCCGGTGCATGGCCCGGCCGAAGGCGTGGCGATGGCGTTCCAGACCTTTGCCCTGTTTCCGTGGCTGACGGTGCTGCAAAACGTCGAGGCCGGGCTGGAAGCGCAAGGCGTGGCCCCGCGCGAGCGGCGCAAACGCGCGCTGGCGGCAATCGATTTGATAGGGCTGGACGGGTTTGAGAACGCCTACCCGCGCGAAATGTCCGGCGGCATGCGCCAGCGCGTGGGCTTTGCGCGCGCGCTGGTGGTCGAGCCGACGCTGCTGCTGATGGACGAGCCGTTTTCGGCGCTGGACGTGCTGACCGCCGAAACGCTGCGTACCGACTTGCTGGATTTGTGGACCGAAGGCAAGCTGCCGACCAAATCGATCCTGATCGTCACCCACAACATTGAAGAAGCGGTGTTCATGTGCGACCGCATCCTGGTGCTGTCGTCCAACCCCGGCAAGCTGGTGGCCGAAATCGCGGTGCCGTTTCGCCACCCGCGCAACCGGCTGGCGCCCGCGTTTCGCAAACTGGTGGACGACACCTACGCGCGCATGACCGCGCGCGTGGCCAACGAAGACGCGCGCAAAAAACTGGAGATGGGCAGCAGCCTGGCGCAGGTATCGACCAACCTGATGGCCGGCCTGATCGAAACGCTGGCTGCCGCGCCCTACCACGGGCGCGCCGACATGCCCGAAATCGCGCGCTCGCTGCACCTTGAGGTGGACGATTTGTTTCCCACCGTCGAAGTGCTGCAGCACCTGGGCTTTACCGACGTGCGCGAAGGCGACGTATTCCTCACCCCGCAGGCGCGCGTGTTCGCCGAGCTGGGCACGCAAGAGCGCAAGTCCATGTTCGCACGCCACCTGCTGGAGCACGTGCCGCTGGCCGCGCGCATCCGCAAGGTGCTGGACGAACGCCCCGGCCACCGCGCCCCGCGCGTGCGCTTCGAGCAAGAGCTGGAAGACTCCCTGTCCGACAGCGCCGCCACCGAAACCCTGGACGCCGTGATCGACTGGGGCCGCTACGCCGAAATCTTTTCCTACAACGACCAGACGGAGATTTTCAGTCTGGAGGATGTGGAGACTTGACCATTTCCGCACCCAATTACACCCATTTGCGAATCACCAAAAATGATAGCTGCCAGCGCTTGTTATGCAGGATTTTGAGCATTAAAATAGCCTGAAATCCTCATCCATCAAGCGCAAGCAGCTATCATAATTGACGCAATCGCATCGTGACATCCGCTCCCCGGCCCGACCCAAGCATCGACAGTTTCATCGACGCCCTGTGGCTGGAAGACGGGCTGTCGCCCAATTCGCTGGCCGCTTACCGGCGCGACTTGACGCTGTATGCGCGCTGGCTGCGTGACACGCACGGCGTCGCGCTGGCGCGCACGCAAGAGCACCACTTGCACGGTTATTTTGTGGCCCGCGCCGGCACGCGCGCCACATCGGCCAACCGGCGGCTGACGGTGTTCAAGCGCTACTTCCGCTGGGCGCTGCGCGAGCGGCTGATCGATGCCGACCCAACGCTCAAACTGCTGGCCGCCCGGCAGCCGCCGCGCGTGCCCAGGGTTTTGAGCGAAGCGCAAGTCGAGGCGCTGCTGGCCGCCCCCGGCGCCAGCACGCCGCTGGGCCTGCGCGACCGCGCCATGCTGGAGCTGATGTACGCCAGCGGCCTGCGCGTGAGCGAACTGGTGACGCTGAAAACCATTCACATCAGCCTGAATGAAGGCGTGCTGCGCGTAACCGGCAAGGGCGGCAAAGAGCGGCTGATCCCCTTTGGCGAGCTGGCGCGCGACTGGCTGGAGCGCTACCTGCGCGATGGCCGCCCGCAACTGCTTGGCCAGCGGCAAAGCGGCGATTTGTTTGTTACCAGCGCCGGGCGCAACGCGGGCACGGCGATGTCGCGCGTGATGTTCTGGAGCCTGGTCAAACGCTACGCGCGCGCGGCCGGCATCAGCGCGCCGCTGTCGCCGCACACGCTGCGCCACGCCTTTGCCACGCACTTGCTCAACCACGGCGCGGATTTGCGCGCGGTGCAAATGCTGCTGGGCCACGCCGACATTTCCACCACCACGATCTACACCCACATCGCGCGCGAGCGGCTCAAGGACTTGCACGCGCGGCATCATCCCAGGGGGTAAAGCCGCAAAATACCGCCCGTGAGCCAGCACATCCAGGCGATGCAGGCTCCACGGCACGGGCTGCCGCCTGCCAATCGCCTGTCATAAACTGCAAAGAGAAGTCTTCATGAACATCAAACACTTGGCCCTGATCGGCCTGCTGGCGCTGGGCGCCGGTTTTGCCCCCGCGCATGGACAAACGCAGCCGCAAGACGGCGCCGCGCCCGCCAAGACGCGCGCCGACGTGCGCGCCGAAGCCGTGCGCAACCCGCCCGCATCCGGCAACCCGGCGCCGCAGCTGGAACAAGACGGCGCGGCCCCCACCCGCACGCGCGCAAAAGCCAAAGACAAGGCTGCCGCCGCCAGCGCCCCCGTCAGCAAGCCCAAACAAACGCGCGGCGAAGTGCGCCAGCAACTGCGCCAGTCCGTCAAAGAGGGCTACCGCGTCCCCAGCGGCGACAAGAACTGACAGCGGCAACCCAACCGCCCGGCGCGCGCGCGCCGCAAACGCCGTGCATTGCCGCCCGCAATGCACGGCGCTGGCCTTGCAAATTCCTAAAATGGCAAATTTCACCCGCTGAGGGAGACACTGCAAACATGGCTCTATATGAATTCAACGGCCAGGCGCCCGAAGTGCACCCTTCGGCCTGGATCGCCGATTCGGCCGAGGTGATTGGGCGCGTGCGCGTTGGCGCGGGCGCCAGCGTGTGGTTTGGCTGCGTGGTGCGCGGCGACGCCGACAGCATCACCATCGGCGAAGGCAGCAACGTGCAAGACCTGAGCGTGCTGCACGCCGATCGCGGCAAGCCTTTGGTGATTGGCAACAACGTCACCGCCGGCCACAAGGTGCTGCTGCACGGCTGCACCATCGGCGACGAGACCATGATCGGCATGGGCGCGGTGGTGCTCAATGGCGCGCGCATCGGGCGCAACTGCCTGGTCGGCGCGGGCGCGCTGGTAACCGAGGACAAGGAATTTCCCGACGGCAGCATGATCCTGGGCGCGCCCGCCCGGGCGGTGCGCCAGCTCACGCCCGGACAAATCGAGGGGCTGCGCCACAGCGCCAGCCACTACAGCGCCAGCGCGCTCAAGTTCCGCGATACGCTCAAGAAGATTTAGCGTTTCACCCTCTTCCTTCCCCCTTTGGGGGAAGGCCGGGATGGGTGCTGCCCAGCATGTCAGAACTGCACAAATTCATCTTCGACGGCCTGCCGGTGCGCGGCCGGATGGTGCGCCTGACCGATGCCTGGCAGCAAGTGCTGCAGCGGCGCGCCGCCAACTCGCGCACCGGCGCTTACCCGCCGCCGGTGGCCGAGTTGCTGGGCGAGATGACCGCAGCGGCGGTGCTGATGCAGTCGGGCATCAAGTTCGACGGCGCGCTGATCCTGCAAATCGCCGGTGACGGGCTGGTCAAGGCCGCCGTGGCCGAGGTGCAGGCCGATATGCGGCTGCGCGCCACGGCGTCGGTCGCCGGGGCCGTGCCGCCGGGCGCGCGGCTGCCCGATCTGGTCAACGCGCACGGGCGCGGGCGCTGCGCCATCACACTCGATCCCAAACAGCGCCAGGACGGCCAGCAGCAATATCAGGGCGTGGTGCCGCTGGCAGATGAAAGCGGCGCGCCGCTGGCCAGCGTCGCCAGCGTGATCGAACACTACATGCGCCAGTCCGAGCAGCTGGACACCACCTTGATGCTGGCCGCCGACGAGCAAACCGCCGCTGGCCTGCTGATCCAGCGCCTGCCCGCGCCAGGCCAGCGCGCGGGCGGCGACGCCGAAGAAGACCCCTTTGCCCGCCTGTCAATACTGGCGCGCAGCCTGCGCCGCGATGAGCTGCTGGGGCTGGACGCCGGCGCCATCTTGCACCGCCTGTTCTGGCAAGAAAAACTGCTGCGCTTTGCCCCCCTGACGGGCAGCCAGGGCCCGCGCTTTGCCTGCCCGTGCAGCCGCGCGCGCGTGGCGACCATGCTCAAAAGCCTGGGCCAGCAAGAAGTGCAGGCCATCATCGCCGAGCAAGGGCAGGTCGAAGTCGGCTGCGAATTTTGCGGCCGGCAAGAGCGCTTTGACGCCGTGGACGCCGCGCGCCTGTTCACCCCCGCGCAAGCGCTGGCCGCTGGCCCGCACACGGTACAGTAATCATGCGCTTTGACGTCATCACGCTGCTGCCGGAATTATTTGCCCCCTTCATGACGGCGGGCGTGACGCGCCGCGCTTTTGAAAGCGGGCAAGTGCAAGTCAACACCTGGCAATTGCGCGACTTTGCCGACGGCGCCTACCGGCGCGTGGATGACCGCCCCTTTGGCGGCGGCCCCGGCATGTTGCTGATGGCCGAGCCGCTGGCGCGCTGTCTGGACGCCATCCGCGCCGCGCGCGCCGATGCGCCGGGTGCGCTGGCCCCGGTGGTGCTGTTTTCGCCCGCCGGTCAGACGCTGCGCCACGCGCATGTGCGGCAGTGGGCCGCCAGCGCGGGCGCAATCCTGATCTGCGGGCGCTACGAAGGAATCGACCAGCGCTTCATCGACACGCACGTGGACGTGCAAATCAGCCTGGGCGACTTTGTGCTGTCGGGCGGCGAAATCGCCGCGCTGGCGCTGCTGGACGCCGTGGCGCGCCTGCAACCGGGCGTGCTCAATACCGAAGGCAGCCATCAGGCCGACAGCTTCAACCTGGCCGTCGATGGCCTGCTGGACTGCCCGCACTACACCCGGCCCGAAGAATGGCGCGGCCAGCGCGTGCCGCCAGAGCTGCTCAGCGGCCACCACGCCAACATCGAGCGCTGGCGGCGCCAGCAGCGCCTGACGCTGACCGCGCGCCAGCGCCCCGACCTGATCGCCACCGCCCGCGCGGCCGGGGCGTTGAGCGCAGCCGATGAAAAGCTGCTATCCGGGCTATAATCAAAAGCTTTTCGATCCTCTGCCGGCCGCGGCCATCAGAAACCGCTTGACGGGCAAAAAATACAGTCCGAATTTGCCCGCAAAGCCGCCGCCCCTAGCGTAGCCTTGTGCATGATCGAGTCAGAGAGCATTGCAGATGAACCTGATCCAGACCCTCGAACAAGAGGAAATCGCGCGCCTCGGCAAGAACATCCCCGACTTCGCCCCCGGCGACACGGTGATCGTCAGCGTCAACGTGGTCGAAGGTACCCGCAAGCGCGTGCAGGCGTATGAAGGCGTGGTGATCGCCAAGCGCAACCGGGGCCTGAACAGCGGCTTTACGGTGCGCAAAATCTCCAGCGGCGAAGGCGTCGAGCGCACCTTCCAGACCTACAGCCCGCTGATCGCCGGCATCGAAGTCAAGCGCCGCGGCGACGTGCGCCGCGCCAAGCTGTACTACCTGCGCCAGCGCTCGGGCAAGTCGGCCCGCATCAAGGAAAAACTGCCCAGCCGCGCGGCCAAACAGGCCAGCGCCGCGTAACCGGCCGCTTTCCAGCCAGCCCACACAAACCGCCTGCCGCGTTTGCCGCGTCAGGCGGTTTTTCCATTTCGCGGGCATACTTTGACGCCCATCCAGCATCCACTTCGTCATTTCCGCGCAGTTCCCGCCTGCGCGGAAATGGCGAAAACAAATTTTTTGCGCCTGAAAGCCAATTCGCATCAATCATGACCGCCAAGCCGCTTGCCGCGCTGCTGCCCGGCTTTGACCCGCGCCACGTGCCGGTGGCGGGCGTGGACGCGCATTTGCCCGCCGTCGCGCCCGCGCATCTGACGCCCGCCGCGCTGCGCCAGCGCTTTGCCGCGCCGCCGCCCTGGCAGCCCGAAGCGCCGCCCGAGGTGCGCATTAGCGCCCGCGCACCCGCGCCCGCCGCCGTGCTGGTGCCGCTGGTGCAGCGCGCGGGCGGCCTGACGGTGCTGCTGACCGAGCGCACGGCCAACCTGTCCACGCACGCGGGGCAAATCGCCTTTCCGGGCGGCAAGGTCGATCCGGGCGACGCCGACGCCGCCGCCGCCGCGCTGCGCGAGGCCGAGGAAGAAGTCGCGCTGCCGCGCGGCTTTGTCGATGTGATCGGGCAACTGCCGCGGTACGTCACCGGCACGCAGTTCATCATCACGCCGGTGGTGGCGCTGGTGCGCGAGGGCTTTGTGCTGCACCCCAACCCCGGTGAAGTGGCCCATGCGTTTGAGGTGCCGCTGGCTTTTTTGATGAACCCGGCGCATCACCGGCGCCATCAGGTCAATCTGGACGGGCAAGTGCGCCAGTGGTATTCCATGCCCTATGTCGAGCCAGCGCGCTTTGACCCGGCAGCTGGCCAATCGCCCCCCTCGCCCGGCAGCCAGGTAGAGCGCTTCATCTGGGGCGCCACCGCTGGCATGTTGCGCAACTTCTACAGATTTTTGGTCACCTGAGTCAACGCGCCAGCAAAGGCCACCCCGGTCATCCATTGCGTGACTATCATCGTACATGGCTTTCTTCGCCATTTTGATAGCACTGGTGCTAGAGCAGGTGCGCCCGCTGACGCCGGATAACGCGCTGTCAGCGCAGCTGCGCGGCTGGCTGCGCGCGCTGGTGCGCAATGTTGACGCGGGCGGCGCGCGGCACGGCTGGCTGGCCTGGGCGCTGGCCGTGGTCATGCCGGCGCTGGCGGTGGCGGGCGTCAACTGGCTGGCCGGCTGGCTGGCTGGCTGGCCGCTGCAACTGCTGTGCAGCGTGGCCGTGCTGTACCTAACGCTTGGCTTTCGCCAGTTCAGCCACCACTTCACCGCCATCCGCGACGCGCTGGAAGCCGACGACGACGAACGCGCCCGCACGCTGCTGGCGCGCTGGCAGCAACTGGACGCGGCCACGCTGGCGCGCGGCGAAATCGCGCGGCTGGTGATCGAATATTCGGTACTGGCGGCGCACCGCCACGTATTTGGCGTGCTGCCATGGTTTTGCCTGACGATGGTGCTGGGCCTGGGGCCATCCGGGGCGGTGCTGTACCGCTGCGCCGGCTTTGTGTCCAGCTACTGGCGGCGCAAGGCGCAAGCCGCCGATCAGCCGGTCAGCCCGGCGCTCAGCCAAACCGCCGCCCAGGCCTGGCGCGTGCTGGACTGGCTGCCCGCGCGCGCCACCGCGCTGGCGCTGGCCATAGTCGGCAGCTTTGAAGACGCGATACAAGTGTGGAGCCAGCACGCCGCGCGCTTTGCCGACAGCAACGACGGCGTGGTGCTGGCCGCCACCGCCGGCGCCATTGGCGTGCGCCTGGGCGGCGGCGCGCTAAAACCGGCCGCCCCCGCCGCCGTGGACGCCAGCGGCCTGGCCGCCGCCATGAGCGCGCAGCCCCTGCCCGGCGAGCCGCCCCGCCCGGCCCACTTCGCCCAGGTAATCGGCCTGCTGTGGCGCATGGTGGCGCTGTGGCTGCTGCTGCTGGCGCTGCTGACGCTGGCGCGGGTGATTGGGTGAATGGGTGAATGGGTTGTGCTAGGAACCTCTGAATAACCCTGAGTGAGTCGGCGCGCTTGGGTTTGGGATGGGCTGCAAGGCGCAAACCGCAGCCATAGCCGTAGCTATGGCGAGGATTTGCAACGCCGCAGACCGCTTCACAAGCCAAGATGCGCCGGCCACGATAGGGTTGTTCAGAGGTTCCCTAACAGGCTGTGCCGCCAGCCTGCACATCCTATTTACCCGCCGGATGCATCACAAATCCAAAGCGCGCGGGCAAATCCTGCGCGCGCACGGGTTGCACTTGCCAGCGGCCTTGTTCTATGGCGTCGGCGGCGGCGCTTACGTCCTGGGTGTGGACCAGGCCGATGCCCAGCGGGGTCAGCAGGTACACGCGCCCGGCTTCGTCGGCCAGGCAAGCCGTTGGCTCGGTGGCGATGCCGGTGTGCGAGCGCACGCGCGTGCCGGGGTCGATGCGCCAGATCCACGGCGTGGCTTCCAGATCGACGTACACGCGCTGCGGGCCATTTTGAAAGAACCACTGGCCTTGCGCGTCGCTTTCATAGTTGCGGCAGATGAAGTCGATCAGCTTCTCGTGCCGCAGCAGCGAGCCTTTGGATTGCGGAAACGGCCCGCGCGCCTGCGCCTGGCCGTCGCGCATGTACCAGTTGCCGCGCGCGTCCAGCCCCAGCCAGCCGTAGCAGTGCGGCACGCCGGGCCATTTGGCAAGAGCTTGTTTGACTATGTCGTCCATGTGCGTATTCTTGCCTAATGGCGGCGGTGGTGACGGCAGCGGTGAAAATGGCGGGTAGCTTCCTGCCGCACTTCATTTACGCTAGCTGCCAGCGCTCGCCAGATACGATTTTTCTGATTGAAACAATTTCAAATCCTTATACAGCAAGCGCGGCCAGCTATCAAACCAATAGTCAATTTCATGCCAGACGATACCCCGCGCTTTCGCCGCTCGCCGCGCCCCGCTGATGCGCCCGCGGACACCCAGACCGTGCGCCTGAACAAGCGCCTGGCTGATTTGGGGCTGTGCTCGCGGCGCGAGGCCGACGAGTGGATCGAGCGCGGCTGGGTGCGCGTCAACGGCGCGCCGGGCGTCATGGGGCAAAAGGTGGCGCCGCAAGATCACGTCAGCGTGGATCGGCAGGCTGACGCGGCGCAGGCAGCGCGCGTGACCATCTTGCTGCACAAGCCGGTGGGCTACGTCAGCGGGCAGGCCGAGGACGGCCACCAGCCCGCCGTCACGCTGATCGGCGCGCGCAGCCACTGGCGCGGCGACGCGGCGCGCACGCGCTTTGCACCGGCGCAACTGCGCGGGCTGGCCCCGGCCGGGCGGCTGGACATCGACTCCACCGGCCTGCTGGTGCTCACGCAAGACGGCCGCATCGCGCGCCAGTTGATCGGCGAAGACTCGGCCATCGACAAGGAATATCTGGTGCGCGTGGCCTATGGCGATGTCAGCGCCGATGTGCAGGCGGCGTGCCCGGCGGCCGCGCTGGCGCGGCTGCGCCACGGCCTGAGTCTGGACGGCCAGCCGCTCAAACCAGCGCAAGTGGACTGGCAAAACCCGCAGCAACTGCGCTTTGTGCTGCGCGAAGGCAAAAAACGCCAAATCCGCCGCATGTGCGAGCAAGTCGGCCTGACCGTAACGGGCCTAAAGCGCGTGCGCATAGGCCGCGTGATGCTGGGGCAGCTGCCGCCTGGGCAGTGGCGCTATCTGGGGGCGGGGGAGGGGTTTTGATGGGGCCTGACCGCAAGCTGGCGAGGGAAATTTTGCCCCCCTTGAATCAACGCCCGGCGGCTACATCTAATCGCCTTTGACGGCGGCGCACATGATGGCCGCCGCTTTTTCCTGTTCCGTCAGCAAACACCCCAAATGAGCACCCAAAAACACGCCTTTCAGGCCGAGGTAGCGCAACTGCTGCATCTGGTCACGCATTCGCTTTATTCGCACCCTGAAATCTTTTTGCGCGAGCTGATCTCCAACGCCTCTGACGCCTGCGACAAGCTGCGCTTTGAGGCGCTGGCCGACGCCGCGCTGTATGGCGGCCAGCCTGATCTTGAAATCAGCATCGCCATTGACAAGGACGCGCGCACCATCACCGTGACCGACACCGGCATCGGCATGAGCGCGGCCGAGGCGATCGAGCACCTGGGCACCATCGCCAAAAGCGGCACGCGCGACTTCATGGGCAAACTCTCGGGCGACCAAAAGGCCGATGCGCAGCTTATCGGCCAATTTGGCGTTGGCTTTTATTCCGGCTTCATCGTCGCCGACCGCATCAGCGTCGAATCGCGCCGCGCCGGCCTTGCGCCCGAGCAAGGCGTGCGCTGGAGCAGCACCGGCGCAGGCGACTTTGAAGTCGAGACCATCAACCGCCCCGCGCGCGGCACCAGCGTAATCTTGCACCTGCGCGACGATGCGCTGGAATTTGCCGACGGCTGGCGCGTGCGCGAGCTGATCGCCAAATACTCCGACCACATCGCCTTGCCGATCAAGATGCAAGAGCAAAAGTGGGAAGACAGCAAGCAAGAAGGCCAGCCCGGCCAAATGGTCAAAACCGGCGCGTGGGAAACCGTCAACCAGGCCACCGCCTTGTGGGCCCGCCCCAAAAAAGACATCACCGATGAGCAATACACCCAGTTCTACGAACAAACCGCACGCGACTGGCAGCCCCCGCTGGCGTGGACGCACAACCGCGTCGAGGGCAACACCGAATACACCCAACTGCTGTACATCCCATCGCACGCGCCCATGGATTTGTGGGACCGCGAGCGCAAGGCCGGCATCAAACTCTACGTGCGCCGCGTATTCATCATGGACGACGCCGAGCAACTGCTGCCGCGCTACCTGCGCTTTGTCAAAGGCGTAATCGACTCCGCCGACCTGCCGCTAAACGTCAGCCGCGAACTGCTGCAACAAAGCCGCGACGTGCGCGCCATCCGCGACGGCAACACGCGCCGCATCCTCACCCTGCTGGAAGAGCTGGCCCAGGACGCCAGCCCCGAGGGCAAATACGCCACCTTCTGGCGTGAATTTGGCCCCGCCCTCAAGGAAGGGCTGGGCGAAGACCCCGCCAACCAGGAGCGCATCGCCAAACTGGCGCGCTACGCCAGCACCGCCAGCGACACCCAAACCGTATCCCTGGACGGCTACAAAGCGCGCATGAAAAGCGGCCAAAAAGCCATCTACTACATTACCGCCGACACCCTGGCCGGCGCGCGCGGCAGCCCGCAACTTGAAATCTTCCGCAAAAAAGGCATCGAAGTGCTGCTCATGACCGATCGCGTGGACGAATGGGCGCTATCGCACCTGCGCGAATTTGACGGCACCCCCCTGCAATCCGTAGCCAAAGGCGCGGTCGATCTCGGCGAGCTGCAAGATGACGCCGAAAAACAGGCCCTGCAAACCGCCGCCGAACACGTCAAACCGCTGCTCGAAAAACTCAAAACCACCCTCAAAGACAAGGTAGAAGACGTGCGCGCCACCACCCGCCTGGTCAATTCGCCCGCCTGCCTGATAGTCAAGGACACCGGCATCAGCCTGCAACTGGCCCGCCTGCTAAAACAAGCCGGCCAGCCCGCGCCCGACACCAAACCCGTGCTTGAGATCAACCCCGAACACCCGCTAGTCAAAAAGCTGGACGGCAACCAGCACTTTGACGAGCTGGCCCAAATCCTGTTCGACCAGGCCCTGCTGGCCGAAGGCGGCCTGCCCGAAGACCCCGCCGCCTACGTGCGGCGCGTGAACGCGCTGCTGGTTTGACATTCTGCTTCTCGCCCGCAAACGGGAGCAACTGATGTAGCGCCGCGCGCTACCGGCTTGCGCCCCGGCAGCCAGCCTGACTTTTCCTTCGTCATTCCCGCACAGGCGGGAATGACGAGGTTTATATCTGGATCATTACAAGCAGCCTGTCCTTCGGAGAGGTTCCTGGGGAGGGCTGGGGCAGGGGGAAAGACGGCATATCCACTGCAAAAGCTGCGCAATTTAGAGCGGTTTCTGTTTTGTCATGAACACTTCTGACCGTTCGGGCTGAGCTTGTCGAAGCCCTGCGCCACGGCTTCGACAAACTCAGCCCGAACGGGTTGTCAATGCTTGAACCGAAACTGCTCTATTGTGCAGGGCAGCAGTGCGCCTGCGCGGCAATGACGAAGAAAAAATTGCGCCCCTACCCCGCATCCCGCTTCTGCCCCAACCCCCGCACCAGCGCCGCTGCCTGCGCGCGGCTATTTACCTTCAGGGCGCGAAAGATCGCTTGCATGTGCGTCTTTACCGTGCCCATGCCCATATTCAGCCGCCGCATGATCTCCTTGTTGGACAAATCATCCAGCAGCATGTTCAGCACCTGCATCTGGCGCCGCGACAGCAGCGCGCGCAACTGGGCCATGGACGTTACCGGGGCGGCATCGGCCGCGGGCGCGCCTTCGCGCAGCAGCGCCGGCGGCACATACGTGCCACCGGCCAGCACCAGCCGCACCGCCAGCAGCATGATCTGCGGCGAGCAACACTTGGTAATAAACCCGCGCGCCCCGGCGTCCAGCGCCGCGCGTATCACCGCCGGATCGTCCTGCCCGGACAGCACCGTCACCGGCAAATCGGGCTGCTGCCCGCGCACCTGTTTGATCATGCCCACGCCCGTGGCGTCCGGCATGTCCATGTCGATCAGCGCCAGATCCAGGCTGCCGTCCAGCCGCTGCAGCGTCTGCCAGGCGCTGTCGGTCTGCACAAAATCAGTCTCCGGCCCCAACTCGGCCAGCGTGCCAGCCAGCGCCTTTGCGATCAGTTGATTGTCTTCGGCAACCAGAATTTTCATGGCCTAACCCCCGGCCCAATTCTGGTGTTGATGTGCCCGGTTTGTCTTGGCTTTGGCGTTAGGTTTTTGCGCTACTGGCGCTTGCCACCCGAAGCCGGGCAGGCCCCTGTGCCTGCCCGTTTTGTTTTATATACCCCGTAATTTAATTGGAAATGAGGTAACTCACACCAGCTCCCGCTGGTTGCGCCACTCTGACGGCGTCATGCCAAAGCGTCTGCGAAATGCCTTGTTGAACCACGAAATATCGCCAAACCCGGCCATCAGCGCCAAGCTGGCTATGTTTTGCCGCGCCAGGTGAGGCGCACGCAGCAGGGCGCGCGCGTGGGTCAGGCGGGCGCCCAGCACATAGTCGGTAAAACTTGCGCCCTGATCGGCAAACAGTGCGCGGATGTAGGACGGGCTCACACCGTGGCGGGCGGCGATCCAGTCCAGCGACAGCTCGGGCCGCGTCAGGCTTTTGTGAATGTCCGATTCAATAGCCGCGCGGCGGGCGGCGCGCGCGCCGCGCTGGCTGGCTTGCTCGCCCTCGTCGCGCCTGGGGCCAAGCATCAGCACGGCCAAATCGGCCAGATGCTCGGCGCAAACCACTTCGTCAAAAGGGGTAAGGCCGCTGCCCGCGTCCAGCAACGCCATCGCGTAGCCGTGCAGCAGCCGGGCGATGGGCTGGCGCATGTGATGGGTGCGAAACAGGTTGTCGCTGCTGCTCAGGCGCGCGGCGATGCGCTCGCGCGGAATGCCGATGGTCAGACACTCGCCGGGAACGCCGGGGACGGCATGTATGACGCTGGTAGAGGCAAGCTCGGTGCGCATCACGTTCACGTCGCCGGTATGAATTTGAAGCTCTTCCTTGCGCGTCTTGTGCGTGTCGCCGCCAGCGTTGTTTACCGCAAAGCCCAGATAAAGCTGTTCTGGCTGCGCGGCGGTGTGCAGCGCGACCGGTATGCCGTAGCGTATGCAGGAGATGCTGGCCGCGCCCAATGGACGCATGAGCAAATCAAACACCACCGGCGCGTCGTCCAGAAAGTCCATGGAGCTGCCAACAAAGCCGCCATACAGGCTGGCAACCGCTTCCCGGCGCAGCGGCGCGGGAATGTCTTTGGACGAAAAGTGAAGCGCTGGCGTGCCCACCGGCTGCTCGCCAAGCTTGTCTTTATCACTCATCGCTGGACTCCCATCTTTTGTGCCTACGTTTTCAGGCTACGGCAAACAGCGCGGTTGCAGTATGAACTGGATCAGGTTTGCGCTTTGTCCGCCGCGCCCCCACAGCCTGCGCGGACAGCCTGGACATAAAAACGCTTGGGCGCGGATAAAAACCAGCGCCCAAGCGCTGCGCGCAAGTGCTTACGGCAATGCGTTACCCACCAGCGCGCGCACGGCGGTGTCATCGGCGCCCTGAATAGCGCCGTTCACATTTACGTCGTAGATAAAGTTCGCCGCGCTCAGCGGCGCTCCCATGCGGGCGCGTACCGCCGTCGAATCGTTCCCCTGCACCTGGCGGTTGCCGCTCACGTCTCCGTACAAAAACCCGATATTCGCACTGGCCGCGTTGGCGGCGCCGTCAACGTTCAACGTGATCCCCACCCGCTTCTTGTCGGGCGCGCCAGTCAGCCGCACGGTGACGTTGCTGCCGCTGATCGTGGGTGTCACGGTTCCCGTCATGCCGCCTGACAGCGTGGCGCTGGCCGATGTCACCGCCCGGTCAAACGTGAACACCACGTCAAACGCGCCATCGGCGGTGCGGCGCGGCTCCACCGTGATGCTGCTGCCCGCCGTCAGGCTGCCAGCCGGGTCAAGCGTCAGATCGAACGTGCCCGCCGTTCCGTGCGTTTTGCGGGAAGCGGTTTTGACCAGCAGCGCCGTGTCTGAACTGGCGGTGATGAACCTCACCGACACCAGCGCGCTGTCTCCGATCGCGTTGCTGGCCATGAAGTACAGTGTGTATATCGTATTTGGCGTCAGTCTCGCAAGCGCGACGCCGGGGATCAGCGTGTTGCCGGTCATTGAGACTTGGCCGCACCTGCCGCGGAGCGGCTGCAGACAGCTTGTCACCGACACGGCGGGCGCAGCAGTGCCAACAACAAGCTGCCAGTAGCCGGTGGCGTTTACGTCGCTCTTGACGGTAAATTCCGCGCTCGTGCCAGTGACCGAGCTGACCGCAAGCCCCGACAGGTGCGGCAGCCCCGCCACGGAGGACGCGGCGGTGGTGAACTGCGCCCTGACCACGGCGCTTTGGTAGCTGCCGCTGACTTCCACGAAGCTGATCTGGTACAGCGTATCAGGACTCAGGCCCGCGAGCGTGCCGTTGAACGCCCCGGCGCTCATGACGCCAGAATCGCCGTTGGCGATGATGTATGCGGCATCGAGACTCCCGCCTTCCCAAACAATGCGGCCCATCAAGCCGAGTCGATTCCCCTTCTGAAGCACCCAATACCCGGTACCCGCAGCCGTGGTGGTGAGGTGAAAGTTGGCAGCGGTATCGGTTACGTTGTCCACCGTCAACGTCGAGAGGCCTGGCGCGCTGGGGCTGGCGGTGGTAAAGGACTGCTCCCACGTGCTCAGGGCGCTGGTGATGTTGTTAAGGGCGTAAAAACACAGCTTGTAGCTGGCGCTGCTGTTCAGGCCGGTCAGCGTGCGGGCAAACTCATCGCCTGCCGTCATGGCGCCCACCTTGCCGGTAATCATGGCCGTGGCATAAGCCGGGCAGGTGGTCCCGCCAGCCACCACGGTCCAAATGGCGGTGGCGTCAGCGTCGCTGGTCACGCTGAAATCGGCGCTGTTGAGGGTGATGTTGTCCACGCTCTTGTCACTGAGCAGCGGCGCGGCCCCGGCTGGTACGACCGTGACGGTGGCGAGGTTGCTCATGATTGACGCGGCGTTGGTCGCGCTTGCGACGATAAGGTATTTGTACGTTCCTGCCGTCAACGTGGCGGGAATGTTGAAAGTCAGGCTGTTGGCGCCCGCAATCGCCGTGTATACCGGCGTCGTGACGCCGGCAAACGTGGTCGTGGTGTACTGGTACCACTGATACGACAGCGTGCCGGCGTTGTTGCTGGTTACCGCCGCGCTCATGCTGCCGGTGATGTGGCCTTCGCGCACCGTGATGTCTGCCGGTTGGGTGGCAATCGCAATCGTGCCGGTGTAGGTGGTCAGCTTCGGGTAAAACTGGTACCAGACCTTGGAGCCGCCCGCCATGCCGCCGCCGCTGGCCACGATGTCGGCCGCCACGGACATGTTTCCTGACGCATTCGTGATGCTGATTGAGCTGCCGGATGCGCTGTAGGAATAGGCGCCGTTGTTGTACACGGCCCAGCCATAACTGACCGCCGGCGCAGGGTTGCCCGACGTGATGGCGCCCATGCTGTAGGAAACGCTGCCGCCGATGGGCGCGCCCGAATCATTGGGCGGGATGACGCTGGCCAGGCCCATGCCGGTGTGCCCCTGCCAGCCGCCTTCGCCGGCCACGGAGCCGGGATAGGTGCCGCTGCCAGCGGTGACGTTCAGCGTGCCGCCGGAATTGTTGATCGTGACCGCGCCTGACCCGGTATGGTTGTAACACCCGCCGCCGCCGATGCCAGCGCCGCCAAAACCATCGGCGGCTCCCTTGGCTGTGACGTTGGCGCTCCCGGTAATCGTGATTTGATTGTTGCCCCCGCCGCATGAGCCGCCGCCAATGCCCGCGCCGCCGCCAGCGCCGCCGCCAGCGGCGCCGCTGGCGGTGATGGTGCTATTGCCGCCAATCCAGACTTGGCCGCTGCCGCCACTAGCTCCGCCGCCGATACCAGATGCGGCATAGCCGCCGTAGGCAGTGACGTTGGCGTAGCCGTTAATGGTGATGGCGCCGCTGCTCTCGCCATACGAGGAGAAGGGGCCTTGATAGTAACCGCCGCCGATACCGGCGCCAAGCGAGCCGCCGGTGGCCGTCAGGTAGGCCACGCCGCCCGTGGTGGTGATGGTTACCGAGTCGCTGCCCTGAACTTGCAACCCTGCGGCGTGGTTGCCGCCTTTGAGCGTGGTGCTGGTGCCCGTGTTCATGATCAGTTGCACCGGGCCGGAGATGCCGAAGGCGGAGTGATCGCCTTGCCCGCTGCTGGCATCGATATACAGATTGCCTGTGACGTAGATGTTTTTGGCCGAGCTGCCGGAGACCGCGACGCGGCGGGTAGTGGTGGTGCCCTTGAGGTTGACGTTGCAGGTGATGGTGTAAACGTTGCTGCTCAGGCTCCAGCAGGAGCCGCCGGTGGTGACGCCATCACCCACGTCAATGGTGTTGCCGCTGCTTTGCGCCCAGGCCGGGCTGGTGGCCGCGCCAAACAGCGACAGCGCAAGAATCAGCCCGCGCACGCCGCGCATGGGCGAGAGTAGGGTTTGGTTTGTCATTTCGTCAGACTCCAGTAAAAAAACCCTCCGCACGGAAAGCGCGGCGGCTTTCCGTGCGGAGGGTGGTTTTTGCGCTTAGCGGCTGCGCTGGCTGAATGCCGAGCGGCGGGCGGTGACGCCAAAGCCGGCCACCAGCACGCCCAGCAGGATCAGGCTCCACTCGGACATGGTGGGCACCGCCGTTGCGCCGCCGCCGGAAAATGGCGCGGGCGTAAAGGTGGACGTCCAGTTATACGTGGCCGGATTGGCGCTGACGTTGCCCGCGGGGTCTTTGGCGCGCACGCGGAAGTTTTGGCTGCCCGGTGTGGTCAGGGTCCATGTGCCGCCGCTGGTGCAGGCGGCAAAGGCGGCGCCGTTGAGCGAGCATTCAAAAGTTGCGGTGGCGTCGGTGCTGGTAAAGCTGAAGCTGGCCGAGGCAACGGTGTCGGGATTGGGCGGCGTGGCGGTCAGCGCGACATCGGGAGCTATGGTGTCCACCGTCCATGAGCATGAAACGTCGGCGCTTTGGACACTGGCCGAGTCAGAGGCATGAACGCTGAAGGTGTGCGAACCATCAGCCAGCGCGCCTGTGGTGTAGGCTGAAGTGCAGGCGGCAAACGCGCCGCCGTCCACCTTGCATTGATAGGTGTAGGGCGCGCCAGCGCCGCCGCTGGCCGAAAAGGAGATGGTTTTGGTGGTCGCGTTGGTCAGCGTTGCACCGCAACTAAGCGGCGCCATTACCGGCGCCGAGGGCGGCGTGGGGGTGAGCGTCATCGCGGCTGTTATGTCCGTAGTGTCCAGCACCAAACAGTCGCTGCTGCTGGGCGAGGTGTCCAGGTAGGGATACCCGGCATCACCCAGTTCGATCGTGTAAGGGCCGCCAGTCGCGGTGGCGGCTGATTTGATCGTCACGGTCATCAGCAAAACTTCCGCCCCAGCCGGATCGACTGGCTTGGTTATATCGGTGGCGCCAGCGCCCCAATCCGGCAAGCCGGCCGGACTGGAAATATCTATCGGATACGCCGGGCTTACCACCCAAACAGAGTCCAGGCCAGGGGTCGGCGTGGTGCGGCTGGTGACCGCAAACAAACCGTTTTGCGCTGCACTGGATACCTGCAACTTGCCGCCGAAATCGCATATGTATTCGCTTGCCGCGAAGTTCTTCGCGCACAGGGACGCGGTGATCGATCCGCCCGGGGTGAAGCTGGAAGGCGCGGCGTTGCCGCAGGTGGTACCGGCGGACCAATACGTGGTGGGCGCGGCTTGCGCTGGCGCGCTGATGGCAGCCAGCAGCCCCAGCAACAAGGCCGAAGCGCCAATGCGCCAGTTGCGCGATGAAAAAGAAAACCGCCCCGCTGTCCGCGACCGGGAGCGGAAGTTATTGTTTGTTACAGTGGGGGGGGGGGG
>Ga0209628_10000392_pt1 | contig 26561 bp, 23 predicted proteins | sample TergutCu122P4_FD_187285 | JGI IMG/M metagenome (GOLD analysis project Ga0209628, IMG submission 187285) | Cubitermes ugandensis P4 segment gut microbial communities from Kakamega Forest, Kenya - Cu122 P4 (SPAdes) (version 2) | ecosystem: Host-associated > Arthropoda: Insects > Digestive system...
ATCAGCAATGGTCAGATGCAGACTGCTTTCGTTTAGGTTATGCCAAAAAGTGGCGGTAGAGATATGTCCTAACGGATACAGCGAATCGTGAATCACCATTTTAGGCTCGCCCGATGTCCCTGAAGAGAAATACATCAGCGAGGTATCTTCATTCGTATTGACATGGTCGGGTCGAACAAAAGGGGCAGTTGACGAGATACCTTGATGGAAATCTTCAAATCCTTCCGGTATCATTGGGCCTATTGACACTAATTTTTCGACCGTCGGTGATTCGGGCAATGCGGCATTGATATGATTGATTATCACCTCATCGCCTACGCTGACAATCATCTTGATGCTGGCTGCATTGGCGCGGTAAATGATATCTTTCTTTGTCAATAAATGGGTCGCAGGAACAGCCACCGCACCAAGTTTGTGTAACGCCACAATAGAAAACCAAAATTCATACCGGCGTTTGAGGATAAGCATCACCATATCGCCCTTCCCTATACCCAAGGATTGAAAGTAAGAGGCTGTTTGGTTGGAATACCTTTTTATCTCTTCAAAAGTAAAATCTCTATGATCGCCCTTGTCATTGGTCCAGCATAACGCTCTTTTTAAAGGCTCTTTATCAGCCCAGGCATCCACCACGTCATATCCGAAATTGAAGTTTTTCGGAGGCGTTATTTTGAAGTTTTGCCTGAAATCGTCCTGTGACTTAAATGTTGTCTGTTTTAAAAATCGTTCTAATAAAAACATGATTAATAATGAATAAATTTCTGTTACTTGTTACATCCTGTTGTCTCAATTTACATCCCCCTGCCCCCCTGACTGTCGGCAGACACGGCATAAAAAGGGGGAGTTAAGTGAAACCTGAATTAAAATATTATCGCTACGAATTTCACTTCATTTCCGTCTAACGCTTTCATACCATGTGGCAGTTCGGAGTTGAAGTAGATGCTGTCGCCTTCCTCTAAAATGATGTCTTTGCCGCTGATTTGAATCAGCAAACGACCGCTAATCACAAAATTAAATTCCTGTCCCGCATGTGAGTTCAGATAAACAGGCTCGTTTTCCGGCTTCGGATGCACGGTTACTAAGAACGGGTCGGCTTTACGCTTGGAAAAACCGGCAGCAAGGGATTGGTATTTGTAGGCTTTCGTCCGTTCAACCGAAACGCCCTTTCCCTTGCGTGTCACATAATAGGAACTCATCTTCGGCTCGTCGCCGAACATCAACGTTGTCAGTTCAACGTTGTAAGTGTGCGATATCCGGTGGAGTATACTTACCGAGATATCAACTGTTCCGCTTTCCAATTCAAGATATTTGTCCGGAGAGAGACCACAGGTTGTGGCTATCTCTTCAACACATAGTTCCAGAACTTCTCTGAGGCCTTTCAGACGCTCTGCGATTTGTTTAATTTCTTCGTTCATTTATTTAAAAATTATGTTAATAATATCGAATTACATCCCCCTGCCCCCATTTTTCTTCACTTCGTAAAGAGACACATTATTTTAATTATAACATCAAGGAACGTTCTTCACTTCGTAAAGAGACACATTATTTTAATTTTAACATCAAGGAACGTTCAAAGGGGGGCGTTGGAGGAATTGGGTTATTTGCGGGATTAGGGGGTGGTAGTCGTCATTGACAATCACAAAATCAGCTTGCTGTCGTTTGATGTCGTCGTGAAGCTGGCGGTTCATCCGTTTCATCACCTCCGCTTCCGAAAGACCGTCGCGTTGCATCACACGGGTTAGCCTTACTCCAACAGGGGTATAAACTAACAACACTACATCCACATCTCTTACAAATCCCGATTCAATTAATATGGCCGATTCCAAAGCGCAAAAGTTGGTAACCTGTTTAGCAGCCCATTCCTTGAAATCTTTTCTTACAACCGGATGAATGATGCTATTTACTTTCTTCAATAGCATTTCGTCGTTAAAGATAAGCGTGGCAAGTCTTTGTCTATCCAACTTGTCGTTATTATAAATAGCATCATCAATCAATGCTTTCAACTTTTTGCAAATAGCAGGCGAGGTGTCGGATAGCCTTTTGCTTTCGTCATCCGCCCGATAAACCGGTATTCCTTCCAATTCGAGGAGAGACGAAACGACCGATTTGCCGCTTCCAATACCTCCTGTTATGCCAATTTTAATCATGATGTTCGATGATAAATTCTAACTCTTTGGGAGAAATAACCGGATTAGTTACGTAATGAGGCTTGCGGGTAAGCCTTACGGGTATCTTGCCGGTTGCCTGATACGCTTCAAACACGTAAAAAGGGAGTGCGATTTCGAGCTTGTCTTCAGTCAGTTCCCGAAACTGTGACAAAGGGATATAACAAGTCACCTCGACGGACGAAGGGAACAAACGTAAAGCATAATTGTCCGGCATATCCGTGCACAGTACCGGTAATTTCAATTTCTTTTCCGTGAACTCTTCGACGGGAATAATTAGATTCACCGTTTCGATTTCCGGTTTGATACCTTCGGGCAGCTCAAGTGGGACAGTCAGCTCGGTTGTTTTCGATACATTTTCTAAAGTAACCGGTTTGGTCTTTACCTCCTTCAATCCCGAAAGCGCTTTGTAACTGCCAAAAAAACGCATCTCGGCAGCCGAAACGGTTATGTTTCCGGAGATTTGAAATCCCGGCTTCGTGACAATAGAAACTTGGGCAGTTACAGGTAACAACTTGTTACTAAGTAAATCGTAAGCAAGCTCCATTTCACGGGGTTCAAACGAAAGGATTGAAGTAGAAGCCGAAAAATGCTTGGATAGCTCGGTCTCAAGCATCCGGTTTGTTATCAGAAGTGTCGTATCCGATGAGGGTGATAGGCCCGAAACGGAAATATCTATCGAATGGGAACGGGTGTTCCATAGATAATAAAGCAAAAGTGAGCCTTTCTCTTTGATAGAAACGCTGATAAATTCAGGGTTTCTATCCGACAGAACCCAATCAGCCGGAATGTTCCTGTAATGAACGGGGAGTTCAATCCGTTGTTCGTATTCCTGCTGGAGTGTTTGCAAAAACCAAAAGATAAACGCCAACAACAAAAAGGAAATAAAAATCAATAATTCTTTCCATTGTTGATGACGCAGAAAAACGCCCGATGGTACCATCCGACCTTTGAATGCAGACCTCCACTTATTCTGCATAAGATATCAAATGAAAGGTTGTTATTTGACCTGACTGTCTTCCGAAGAGGCATAGACTGACCCCTTATCGACACGAATACGGACGCCTTCGGATATTTCTATCAGCATGCTTGTATCGGCAATCTCTTTTATCCTGCCGTGAATGCCCCCTGCAAGAATTACCTTATCACCGGTTTTCATGGCTTCCCGTGATTTTTGTATGTCTTTTTGGCGTTTTTGTTGCGGCCTGATCATAAACAGATAGAAGATGGCTACCATCGCCACAATCATTAATATGCCCATATAGGAGCCTGAGCCTTCTCCCGGCGCTTGTAATAATACATTTAACAAATTCATATAAATAATATTTAAAGATTAAAAAATCATTCTTTGATAGGGCCTTCTTCTACATCTTTCAAGAGGCGATGTTCTTTTTTCAGCTCTACGACAATCGAATCCAAAACCCCGTTTATAAAAGAACCGCTTTTGGGGGTACTGTAATATCTGGCGGCATCGATATACTCGTTCATCGTAACGCTGACAGGTATAGTCGGGAAATTCATGAACTCGGCAACAGCCACCTGCATGATGAGCAAATCCATATTGGCGACCCGTTCCGATTCCCAATTCTTGGTATGCCTGTCGATAAGTTCGCGGTACTCATCGCCATGTAATAACGTCGCACGAAATAGTTTGATAACGAAATCAAAGTCTTCCGTGTTGTTATACATCGGCATAAGGGATTGCTTCTCTCCATCCGCCTCAGAAAACCGTTTGATGGTTTTAATAACAAACGATTCGATAATATCCACATCATCATTCCAATAAATACTTTTCTCTTCCAAGTAATCCTCTACAAATACGTTATTAGAGATGATGCGTTTAAAGACAAGACGCCAAAATTCCCTGTCTACCTCATAACTGTCGGTTTCATTTTTTATATAGTCGGCATAAACATCCGAAACCAAAATCATCTCAAGCAGTTTCTTGACAAAATTTCTGTCATCCGCCCAAGAGATGCCATGCTGCTTAACGTACTTTCCAAGCTCTTCATTTTGAGCTATCTGGCCGGCTAAACGGTTGTTCAGGATGCGCAAATCCGGATGTTGTTCCTCCAATGTAGGGCGATATTTGTTACGTTTCGTTTCTATCACCCGCTCATACATGTTCGTTATCTCAACTATCAATAATAATAAATAGTGGTACAGGTCGTATGAACGACGCAAACTCAACAGCAACTCATTCTCGGCTACTCTCAAATCTTTAGCCCCTTTTTGATAGTATGCATATACGATCTGCAATACCTTAATACGGATTAAAATTCTATTAATCATCAGTTTAAAGAACATCTATATCTGTAAAACACCGCGAAGGTACAACATATTCCCGAAATACGAAAACTTCACTGCTTCAAAAAATAAAAAAGCCCCGAAGGCTTTTGAGCCTCCGGGCGCTTTTCTCTACCGATTTGTTTGCTTCATGCGGGATGAATAGCTTCGGTCGGACAAGAATCCGAACAAGCGCCGCAGTCTGTACACAGATCAGCGTCGATGCTATAGATGTCGCCTTCCAAAATAGCTCCTACCGGGCAGTCATCAATACATGTTCCGCAAGCAATACAATCATCACTAATTACGTAAGCCATAGTTTATATATTTAATTAATAACACTTTGAGTTTTTCGGCTTTCAAGTAAAAACCTTCGAGGCCTCTCAAAAACGCTTACAAATATACAGGTTTTTTTTCATAAGCAATACATTGGGCGTTTTTTTTTTTAAATATTTTTGGGCAGGTTTTTTTTTCTACGGATTTGTTGCGAAATAAATTGACTATTCATGTTATTGGCAGACCCCGATAAAATTTGACGGCGACCATATTAGCTTCATCCAAGTCGTCAATAACAAAAACTGTAGTCAAACAATATTTTTATCAGTTCTGCGTTACTGTATAAATAGAATAGTTAGCATTTGAAACGGACAGTTATTTTTCTACTATTGGTGTTGTGCGCTTTTCCTTTGGCGGCTCAGACGCGGAAAGTGCAGAACCAACCGTATGCCGACCACAAACTGTATCATATCGGGTTTCATGTTGGGATGCATGCACAAGACCTTATCCTAACCAATAACGGCATCTCAGCGCCTAACGGAACGATATGGTTTGCCGAAATACCCAATTATACGCCCGGATTTAGCGTCGGAATGATTAACGACCTCTTTATGAACCCCTACATAAACCTGCGTTTCACTCCAACACTTCATTTTGGCGATAAGACCATCGTTTTTAGAGAGCCTTTTATCGAAGAAGAAAAACGTATCAGCCTGCGTACAAATTACTTAGATTTTCCTTTAGATGTTAAAATATCTTCTATGCGGATGAACAACTGTCGTCCATACATCCTCGGAGGAGCCTACGGCACTGTCGAACTCGGACAAAAACTTGGACTTCCACTGTTAATGAAAAATAGTGACTACGGGGTTGAGTTTGGCTTGGGTTGTACCTTTTATTTACCTTTTTTCCGGTTAGCGCCCGAACTGAAATTCAAGTTCGGACTACCCGATATCCTCAAAAAAACACGGGATGACCTGACAAACGAAAGCGATAAGATTTACACAGACGCTTTATCAAAAGCGACGTCAAGGATGATAGTCTTTACGTTTAACTTCGAGTAAATCATTGCAAAAAAATCAACCGGAAAAAAATATATACGAAAGGAGCAGACAATAATACACTGTCAAACCGGTCGAAGACGCCTCCGTGTCCGGGTAGCATTTTACCCGAATCTTTTACCCCATACGTCCGTTTAACTAAAGATTCAATCAAATCGCCATAAGTGGCTGATATTACAGTTATTATAGCAAAAGCTAACCAATAATACAATGACAGTTCCATAAAAAAATGGGATAACACAAGCGCTGTGATAAAAACAACGACTAAACCGCCAAAAAATCCTTCCCATGATTTTAATGGTGAGACGCTTACAAATAACCGATGCTTGCCAATCCATGTGCCTACTAAGTATGCGCCCGTGTCGTTTAACCAAATAAAAATGAAAACCATTAATACCAAAAACGGTTTATATTCAGGTGATTGCATATAGGCAACAAACGATAACAACGACAAAAAACCGGCAAAATAAAACTGAGCGAAGCATATCTGACCCCATTGTACCACCGGATTGCTGTTGCGTACATACAGAGAGGAGATAAATAGTATTAATAATAGCAGGATATATGGTATGTAAATCAAACTTCCAACGTAATGGCCTGCAAACAAACAGGACACGAAAAAGAGATACATGCCTCCTATTATTCCTAAGAAACGCTGCCATTTTAAGCCGTTATTTTTAGATAATGCGTAAAATTCATGGATGAGTAACCCGACGATAAGGCTGAAAACACCTGCAAAAAGGAGGGGGTGGAGGCATACCGATGTTACAATAATTGCGACAAAGACTATGCCGGTTAAAGCTCTTATTATTAGATTTTTCATAGTTTATTTTTGTATACGGATGACACGGATTTAATTTATGATTCAGATAGTAGTGGACAGAAAACCTGATACCTGATACCTGTTTATCGGGTTTCGGCAGTGATTTCTTCGCTGCGGGAAACCCATTGCCGTTTACCAAAGATTTTTTCTACGTCTTCTGCATAGATGACTTCAGCTTTCAGCAAAAGCATGGCTAACTGGTCGTGTTTTGCTGCGTTTTCTGACAGGAGGTGTTTGGCGCGTTCATATTGCTCGTTGACAATGGCTTGTACCTCTTCGTCGATCATTCTGGCTGTTTCGTCGCTGTAAGGCTTAGTAAAACCCCAATCCTGTCCTGTCGAATCATAATAGTTCAGGTTGGGCATTTTTTTGCTCATCCCGAAATATACAACCATGGCATACGCCTGTTTGGTGACGCGCTCCAAGTCGTTAGAGGCGCCGGTCGAAATTCTGCCAAGGAACAGCTCTTCGGCTGCGCGCCCGCCTAAAGTTGCGCACATCTCGTCCATCAACTGCTCGCGTGTCGTTATCTGCCTTTCTTCAGGCAGGTACCAGGCAGCGCCCAGCGCTTTTCCGCGCGGGACGATAGTCACCTTTACCAAGGGGTTAGCATGTTCCAACAGCCAACTGAGGGAGGCATGCCCCGATTCGTGAACCGCTATACTTCTTCTTTCGTTCTCTGTCATTATCTTACTGCGCTTTTCAAGGCCGCCTACTATGCGGTCGACAGCGCTCATAAAATCATCTTTTTGCACCCATTTTTTACCGTTACGGGCTGCTATTAATGCCGCTTCGTTACATACATTGGCTATATCGGCGCCCGAAAATCCCGGTGTCTGGCGGGCTAAGAAGTCGGTATCGACCTGCGAATCTATCTTAATAGGACGCAGATGAACGACAAAAATCTCCTTTCTCTCGTTCAGGTCGGGCAGATCGACATAAATCTGCCGGTCAAAACGTCCGGCGCGTAACAGGGCCTTGTCGAGCACATCGGCGCGGTTCGTTGCTGCAAGAATGATGACGCCGCTATTAGAACCGAACCCGTCCATCTCGGTCAGCAACTGGTTGAGCGTGTTTTCACGCTCATCGTTGGCGTTCATATTGACATTGCGGCCTCGTGCGCGTCCTACGGCATCGATCTCGTCGATAAATACAATACAAGGCGCTTTCTCTTTCGCTTGTCGAAACAGGTCACGTACCCGCGATGCCCCTACCCCAACAAACATTTCAACAAAATCCGACCCTGATAACGAAAAAAACGGCACGTTGGCTTCGCCGGCAACTGCCTTGGCTAACAGCGTTTTGCCAGTTCCAGGAGGGCCTACTAACAAAGCGCCCTTGGGTATCTTACCGCCAAGCTCCGTATATTTTTGCGGGTTCTTTAAAAAAGAAACGATCTCTTCGACCTCCTGTTTGGCTTCGGCTAACCCGGCTACATCTTTGAAAGTAACCTTGTTTTTCATGTCCTTATCAAACAGTTGCGCCTTCGACTTGCCCACGCTAAAAATACCCATGCCCCCGCCGCCGGCACCGCCGGACATACGTCGCATAAAAAATAGCCATATCATGATAATCAAAAGAAAAGGACCAATAGAAAAGAATATGTTCCATAACATATCGTCCCCATCTTTGAAAATGACATCCGCCGAGATGTTATTTTCTGCCGCCTCTTTATCGTAAAAGTCGGAAAACTTATCCGCCGAAGGTATCTTAACCGACACTTTGGTGACGGCTTTCAACGCTTTTTCGGTGTCATACTTGAAGACATCCCTGTATCGTTCTTTCTTAACCGTCGCTTCAATCGCATTTTTTTTGTTATAAACGAGGATACTTTCAAAAACATCCGTCCGCGCAAATTGCATAAATTCCGTCCAAGTGATTTCCTTAGTTGCTGGCGTGTCATTGATAATATACATCGTTATCAACGGAATAAATATAAGGGCATAGAGCCACCAAAGGCTGGTACCGGATTTCTTATTCGGATTCCTTGGATAGTTTTTATTCGGATTTTTATCTTTCTCTTCCATAGTCAATAATTATTATACACCATCGGGAATTTGGGTGATTTTAGCGTCTTCCCACAACTGCTCAAGCCGGTAAAAAGCGCGTAGTTCGGGTAAAAAAATGTGGACAATCACTGTCCCGTAGTCTAACCCTATCCATCGGGAGTTACGCATCCCGTCCATAGAAAGCGGTCTTTCTTTCAGTTCTTTATTTACAAACTCCCAGACCGAATCCGACAACGCCATCAGTTGGTTGGGGTTGTTGCCTTCACATATAACCATAAACCGGCAAATAGCGCCCGGTGTATTACGCAAATCTATTGAAACGATATGTCGTCCTTTTTTCTCCTGCAATCCTTTAACGATTGTATCTAATAGTAATTCCGTTTGATCCATTTAAAAAAACTGTTTTTTGCCCTGCAAAGATAGCGATAATTGAACATTCCGCAAAAAACTTGCATTTTTATTACCTAAATGAGAATTTCTGTTTTAAAAAAAACGGCAAAAAATGATGCGAAACACGATTTTTTTTTGTTTTTCCCAAAAAATTTCTACCTTTGCGCCGTCTTACGATGCCATTTTGTTCTATGGTGTAATGGTAACACGTCAGATTCTGGATCTGAAATTCAAGGTTCGAGCCCTTGTGGAACAACAAAAATATTAAGCTGAAAGCCTTTTTCAGTTATAGTGTTAGGGCAACGCCCTACAAATTAGAATGCCCCCTCATCAAGCACAGAGTTTGATGGGGGGCATTCTTTGAATAGAGGGCATATACCTTTAACTGATTTTTCAATAACCCGGGTTCTGTTCTATCAGATTATTGCTACCGATGACTTGTTCGGAGATGGGGAACCGGTTCTGGTGTGGCTTGTTCGTGGCCGTGTGGTCCCACCACGATTGGGTGCTGTATTTATCCCAACGGATGAGGTCGGTACGGCGTCGTCCTTCGCCGAGGAACTCTACTAACCATTCATCTAACATACGCCATTCGTCTAAGTTGTCGGAGGTTACGGGGTTGGGGTCGCCATCTGTGAAATAGCGTTTGCGAACTTCGTTAATCAATGAGGCGGCGCCTGCTTTTTCGCCCGCTCTTAACTTACATTCTGCTAACATGTAATAGACTTCAGCCAGGCGGAAAACAGGGATGTCGGGGTTACCTCGCAAAGTCCTGTCGGCTAACGAGGGTATTGGTGAGAACTTACCTAAGCGGACACCCGATGCCTCTTCACCCCAGCGTGCACCTTCCCTTCTATAGTCGGCTTCGGCGCCTGCCTGCGGAAAGATACGGGCTATCTGGTCAACAAGTTTAACAATTTCGGTTGGTTTAACTTGCCGGTTGCCTCCATGGCATACCTTCCCAGTCACCGGATTAATCAACTCACCAAAGTAGAACATACCGCGATACTTGCCATTTCCTTCGTAGGCGCGCAGTTGTTTGCGCAAATCTTTGTCATGGAACTTACCAAACGGGCTTCCTAACCGGAAGGTGCCTTTGGGACTGGGATTGTCACTCCAGGGCAGGTATGACTTGCCGTCAACATCTAACGATGGCACTAAGCAATAGCCGTTGTTACGGTTGCCTATCTCGCCGTTGTCCCAATACTCGCCCATGCCATAGTGGGCGGAATGAACGCCGACACTTCTTTCACTGCGGGCGTTCTGGCTGGGAACCGACCAGATAATTTCGGTTGACTTTTCGTTATTGAAACCAAAAATTTGCGTCCAATCGGATTCAAGTTTATAGGCTCCATAAGTGCCGTCGATAATAGCCTGACAAAGAGCAGCGCAATCGGAAAACTTATTCTGGCGAATATACGGGCCGGCATTGAAGTACAGCCTCGCTAACATAAGAGCGGCTGCTGCCTGGTTGATACTGCCCGTTTCCATAGCGCCTAACACAGTTTTCTTTGGCAATTTTGGTAAAGCTTCTTTTATTAAGCCTTCAATGAAATCAAAAGTCTCCACATCGGTAGAGCGTGGAAGCGCATCCCCCTTGTTAGAGGTGTAAAGCGGCACGCCTCCGAAAAGGTCTAACCCATTCATGTAAAAGAAAGCGGCTAAGGTCTGAAGCTGCATCAGGATAGCATCACGTGTGCCGGCAGGAAACTTCAGCGCATCGAAATCAACAAACTGGTCAATATCATCCTTGGCGCTCCAGGTTTGCGCTACACCCATCGCAAACGCGCGCCAGGCATCATTAACGCCGGGAGTAGTAGGGGAAAAAGAGTGCTGGTACATAAGCAGGTATCTGCCACCATCGTACCAGTCGTTATACCGAGAAGGTACTAACATCTCATCCGTTGTAAATTCCTGAAGCATAAGAAAATTAGAATGCGCCTGATGGTCGGCCATACACCATGCCCAATGTGTAAATGGGCGTCCCATGCGTTGATAAACTTTCTCCTGCGTATCGAAAAACAGTTCGGGGGTAGTTTCCGAATAATAGACTGGATCGACGCTACATGCCTGTAAAAAAGCATATAACGTTATCATCGTTGCTACAGTTATATAAAATAATATCTTTTTCATACTGTTATTCATTTAATAGTTAAAAATTCATTTGAAGACCCAATGTGAAAGTGCGGGTCTGCGGATAAATAGAGGCTTTCCTTTCTGTACCTTCTTCCCATCCGGTGAGGTTCACTTCCGAAGGATTCAGACCCGGATATTTTGTCAGGGTCAATACATTATTACCGGTAAAATAGAACATAATATTGTCTACTAATTTAGTATATTTTTTCATCGGCAAGGTGTATCCTAACGTGAAATTCTGAACCTTCAAAAAGGTACCGTCATAAAGGAAATAATCACAAGCGGCAGGGCGTCCGGTGATATGTGCATTCTTGCGGATAGCATCGTATATCATGTTACCCTGTGCAACGTTTCGCAGTCCATATTCCAATTCGATGGCATTATAGATTGAGAAATCAATGTAGCTGGTGAGGGTAGCGCTAAGTGACCAGTTTTTATAACCGACATTGTGCGTCCATCCGAGCAAGACTTTGGGGTAATAGCTTTTCATATAAACGCGGTCGCCTACCTTGCCATCGTCGGAATAAATGACCTCATTATCCTTGTTGTAAATCTGAAATCTCCCGTCATCGCTAACGCCTGCATATCGGTACATGAAAAAACTCCCTACTTCGGTTCCTTCTTCGAAGCGATGTGCATATTCTACCCAGTTGTTGATATAATAGCTGTTGTAAAACGTTGAATTTCCCCAGAGTGTTCCGACAAATGTTTTATTGTGAAAAGCGTTCAACGAAGTAGAATACTTCCAGTTTTGCGAACGAACAATATCAGCGCCGAGTTCAATCTCCCAGCCTTTATTTTCCAAAGTGCCAATATTTTTGTACATAGAAGATTCGGTATTAGGTGGTTGCGGAACTTCAACGTTATAAAGTAATCCTTGTACTTGACGGCGATAAAGGTCGACCTTCCCATAAATACGGTTTTTAAGGAATGAGAAGTCAACCCCGATATTCCATTCGTGTTTTTCTTCCCATCCGAGCATATCGTTAATATTTCGGGTAACGCCATATGAGTAAGCCCAGTTGCCGTTAGGTAATAGCCAGTAGGTATCGGAGCCATACATACGTGCGGCATAATTGGCCGAGAACCCTTCGTTACCTGTTACGCCATAAGCAAGGCGCAATTTGAGGTCACTTACCCATAACACATCATCCATGAAACCTTCTTTTGATAACCGCCATCCACCGGAGAGCGACCAGAAGGTACCCCAGCGGTTTTTAACGGCAAACTTACTAGAGCCTTCCCGTCGTATGGAAGCCGAAACCATATATTTATCTTCAAAGGCATAGCTGACGCGGGAAAAATAGGCAAGCAACCGTTGCGTAATACTTTTGCCCGAACTCATACCAGCGCTGCCTTCGCGCAAACGGGAGCCTTCACCGATGTTCCAAAACCGAACCAGATCATTCGTGAAGTTGGAATTATTCAACGAAAAATTCTCACCGTTTCTTTCGTAATAGCTATAACCTGCAACTGCATTGACTGTATGTGAACCAAAATCGTTAATATACGACAGATAACCGTCCGAATTTATCAGCTCTGTTTTGCTAAACTCTAACGAGCCATAGCCTTTGCGTGCAGCGCGCAGCTCTTCGCGGGAGAACATGGAACGGTAAAAATGTCTTTCCCATTGCCTGTTTTCATAAGCAACCGTCTGTTGGTATTTTAATCCGGGAACGGGTAATATGTTCAGCGTAAGCGACACATCGGGACGGAACCATTTATCTAAGCCTTCGTCGATACGGAGCGCCGCTTCGCCTATCTCGTTCATCTCGGTATTATCGCCGGTTGTCCAGATGTTCCATCCGGTCTGACTTTCCGGATCGCGCACGGCTTGTGTCGGGTTTGCACGCATGATTCCTTCAATAGAAGGTTTGTTTTGATTACGCCATGCCTGGCGGTAGTTGACATGGGTCGAGATGTCTAACCAGCCCTCTAACAGTTTGAAGTCTCCGTTTATACGTCCGGCATAGTCCTCACGTGTATCGCCCCGCAGAACGCTTTGGTTATTATCATACGTCATGCTTGTGTAGATACGCGCGTTGTCAGCTCCGCCCTGTATCGTGATGACATGACGGTAAGAAGTGGGGTCGGAGTTCAGGGCTTCGTTCCACCAATCGGTGTCATGTCCCTCGTTGTTCTTCGCGCCAGCATACGTAGCGACATAGTCGGCGGCATTGAGCAGGTCGGGTCTCCCAAATGCCTGTTTAAAAAGTACTTCGCCAGTATATGTCATTTTTAACTTGCCGGGTTGTCCCTTTTTAGTAGTAATCAATAGTACACCACCAGTAGCGCGTGTGCCATAGATAGCGCCGGCTGATGCGTCCTTGAGAAAGTCGACCGACTGTATCTCTTCCGGTGTAACCGAACGGATGTCACCACCCGGCATCCCGTCAATGACAACTAATAAATCGCGCGAGGCATTAAACGAAGCCATACCGCGCATTTGGTAGGTGTTACCCGAGTTAGGACTTGCCGTTCCCGACATCACTAAGCCGGCAACCTTTCCTTCCAAAACAGTAGCGATCGTACCGCCTCCTACCCCCTTAGGCAGATCGGCTGCCGACAGCGAAGTGATAGAACTCGTTACCTGTCGCTTTTGCATCGTACCATAACCGACGACGACAACCTCGTCAATCAGTTGGGTATCCTCTTTCATTGTCACGTTTATCACACGCTGACTCCCAACCGGAATCTCCTGTGTGACATAACCAATGTACGAAAATACTAAAACAGCATCTCGACTGGGAACTGAGAGAGAAAATGTCCCATCTGCATTGGTTCCGGTACCCAATACTGTACCCTTAATCGCAACATTTACTCCCGGTAATGGTCCTGAATTGTCGGAAACAGTACCGGTCACAGTAACAGACTGTGCAGATACAAACTGCGAAAATGCAAAAATGCACGTCGCAATTATGCACAGAAAACTCAAAAAAGGATTAGCTTTCTTGATTGGTTTAGATTTTTTAAAATAATACTTCATAAATAAAAAAATGAAAGTGAATATTGTTTAAAGATATAGAAAATAATGCCGCAAATATACAATATTTTATTTAATTTATTACTTTTGTCGCCATTATTTTATAGTTAGATATGGAAAAGAATTTAAAGATTTACGTTATTTCACTGGCTATCTGCTTAATATGCTCATTTAAGCTGTCAGCGCAGGAAAAATTACACTATTGGGGAGATAGCATATCGTACCTTCAGGAACAGGCTTCGATGGTTATCAACGAGGCGTATAAAAATTTAACAACTTATCCGCCAGGGACGGTTGCCGGCAATGAACGAAGGTTAGCCTTGTTTGCACTCGACGCCCTTTTTCACGACACACGTTTGGACAACGGTGTCGCATTTATGTCCTACATGGATCGTGCTATTACCTATTTATCGACCGATATTAGGAGGAATAAACCGACGGGTAACGAAATACGTTTTTATCGTTTTTACAATCACGGGTTTATTATACAAACTCCCCAAGCGGTTATTGGCATTGATTTGGTCAGAGGCGGAAGAGCCGATAAGCCTTTTATCGGTGAAAAATTAATGCGTGCTATCGTTGAGTTATGCGACGTGCTATTTATTACGCATGCACATGGCGACCATGCCGACCTTTCGGTAGCGAAAATGTTTAGCGAACAGGGAAAAACTGTTGTTGTACCGGAAGAGATATGGAAGGAATCAGGTTTACGATTACGTGTCATGCGGGGAACGGAAATGATACGGGAATCCGTCCGACTTCCGGAGAAAAATACCACGCTACTCGTGCAGGTTTATCCGGGTAAACAGGGCAATATGTTAAACAATGTATATGCGATAACATTACCTAACGGGCAAACCATCATGCACACCGGTGATCAGGATTATTCCGATGAGTTAGTTGCCAAAATAAGTAGCGAAACGACAGTAGATGTCCTTTTAGTACAATGCTGGATGATGCCCATGGATAAATTTGTATCAGGGATAAAGCCAACCTTAATCATTACCGGCCATGAGAACGAAATGATGCATACCATCGACCACAGGGAATCCTACTGGCTGACATTCAGAAGAATGTCTGGTATAACGATCCCGTATGTCGTCATGGCCATCAGCGAATCATATCTTTTTTCCAAGTTGTAACAACGGCATCCTGCCGTTGCAATGTAACGATATTGTAACCTGTAAAAGTGAGCCGGTCAGTTGCTCCGTCCCAGTGACCGGTGTTAATTTCTGTATTCCATTTTGAAGCTGTCGTCGTTCCTGGGGCGAGATTTTTCGCGGACATTGGCTATTTTGTCGAACTCTTCACGCAGGCCTACGATGATACGGTCGTATTCGCGCTGGCCGGTGCCGGCGGGGATGAGGTGGCCGCAGATGACGTTTTCTTTTAAGCCTTCTAACAGGTCAGTTTTGCCGTTGATAGCGGCTTCGTTGAGCACTTTGGTCGTTTCCTGGAACGAGGCGGCCGACATGAAGCTGGTCGTCTGTAAGGCGGCGCGGGTGATACCCTGCAATATCTGGTTGGTCGTTGCGGGAATGGCATCGCGTACCTGTACCAATTTTAAGTCACGGCGTTTCAGTTGGCTGTTTTCGTCACGTAGCTTGCGGGCTGTAACGATTTGTCCGGGACGTAACGTCTGCGAATCGCCTCCGTCGGTAACTACTTTCTTACCCCATATACGGTCGTTTTCGTCCATTACTTCGAGCTTGTCTACTACTTGCTGTTCGAGGAAGCGCGTATCGCCCGGATCGACTATTTCGACTTTGCGCATCATCTGGCGGACGATTACTTCAAAGTGTTTGTCGTTGATTTTCACACCCTGCAGGCGGTAAACGTCCTGCACTTCGTTGACGATATATTCCTGAACGGCTGTCGGGCCTTTGATAGCTAAGATGTCGGCTGGCGTTATAGCGCCGTCAGAAAGCGGCATACCGGCGCGGATGTAGTCGTTTTCCTGTACTAACAACTGTTTGGACAGCGGCACCATGTATTTCTTTTCTTCACCTAACTTAGAGGTCACAATGATTTCGCGGTTACCGCGTTTGATTTTTCCGAATGTCACCTCGCCGTCTATCTCCGAAACAATGGCCGGGTTCGACGGGTTACGCGCTTCGAACAGCTCGGTCACACGAGGAAGTCCGCCGGTGATGTCGCCGGTCTTGCCCACAGCGCGGGGTATCTTGGCCAACACTTCGCCTGTTCGGACTGAATCACCTTCCGACTTTGTCAGGTGCGCTCCTAACGGTAATGAATAGTTTCTCACCGGGTTATTTGCCGCATCCATGATATAGGCGGCAGGCGCCTTTGTCTTATCTTTCGATTCGATGATAATGATTTCTTTCAATCCTGTCGTCTCGTCGCTTTCGACCTTGAAAGTCAAATTTTCAATCATACTTTCGAAGGCAATATAACCGTCTGATTCGGCGATAATTACAGCGTTGAACGGATCCCATTCCACTACCTTATCGCCTTTCTTAACCTTGTCGCCATTGTTGAAGAACAGCTTCGAGCCGTAGGGAATATTGCTGTTATGAAGGACAATCTTCGTATGCGGTTCGATGATACGCATTTCGGCTAATCGGCTCACCACGACATTACATTTTTCTTCCACTAAGTAGACCGAGCGAAGTTCATCTATTTCAAGGTTGCCGTCATATTTCGATATGAGACTGTTTTCGGTGGCAATGTTCGATGCAATACCGCCCACATGGAAAGTACGTAGCGTCAACTGCGTACCCGGCTCGCCGATTGACTGTGCAGCAATAACGCCGACGACCTCCCCTTTTTGAACCATCTGTCCGTGAGCGAGGTTACGTCCATAGCATTTGGCGCAGACACCTTTCTTCGATTCGCAGGTAAGCACCGATCGTATCTCAACGCTTTCGATGGGCGAGTTCTGTATTTCCTCCGCCTCTTTTTCGCGTATCTCATCGCCTGATTTGACAATAATATGTCCGTTTATCGGATGAATGATGTCGTGTACCGATACGCGCCCAAGGATACGTTCATACAGTTTGGCGATGACCTCTTCGTTATTTTTCAGTTCGAAGCAGGTCAAACCTCGCAAGGTGCCACAATCTTCTTCGTTAATGATTACATCGTGTGAGACATCCACTAAGCGGCGCGTCAAGTATCCGGCATCGGCGGTTTTCAAAGCTGTATCGGCCAATCCTTTGCGAGCGCCGTGTGTCGAAATAAAATATTCCAACACCGACAACCCTTCTTTAAAGTTGGAAAGAATCGGATTTTCGATAATTTGTCCGCCTTCGCTGCCGCTTTTTTGTGGTTTAGCCATCAAGCCACGCATACCCGAAAGCTGCCGTATCTGTTCACGTGAACCGCGTGCTCCCGAATCCATCATCATATAAATGGAGTTGAAACCGTCATTATCGGCGCTCAGTTTATCGATAAGGATTTTCGACAGGCGGCTGTTCACATGCGTCCAAGTATCAATAATCTGATTATAACGCTCGTTATTAGTGATAAAGCCCATGCTATAGTTCGACACTATCTGTTCAACCTCATCATATCCTTCCCGCACTAACTCTTCTTTTTCTTCCGGGATAAGCACATCGGCTAAGTTGAATGATAATCCACCTTTGAAAGCCATGAAGTAGCCGAGATTTTTGATGTCATCAAGAAAACGGCATGTACGCGCAACGCCGCATATTTTTATGATTTCGCTGATGATATCACGTAAAGCTTTCTTTCCCAACACCTCATTAACATAACCTACTTCTTTGGGTATAAACTCATTAACCATTAAACGCCCCATGCTTGTCTCAATAATTCTCTTAACAGGCTCACCGTTTTCATCGATATCATCTACTAAAACGTTAATCAGTGCATGTAAGTCGATAATACCTTCGTTATAGGCAATGGTGGCTTCTTCCGGCCCGTAGAAAGTCCATCCTTCACCCCTCAAGTCGGTGCGAGTTTTAGTAATATAATACAATCCGAGCACCATATCCTGTGAAGGTACGGTGATAGGAGCGCCGTTAGCTGGGTTTAAAATATTGTGCGAAGCCAGCATTAACATCTGCGCTTCAAGGATAGCTTCATTGCTAAGTGGCAGATGCACGGCCATTTGATCCCCATCAAAATCCGCGTTAAATGCTGTACAGGCTAATGGATGCAACTGGATAGCCTTTCCTTCTATCATCTTAGGCTGGAACGCTTGGATGCCTAACCGGTGTAAGGTTGGGGCGCGGTTTAGTAAAACGGGGTGTCCTTTCATCACATATTCTAAGATATCCCAAACAACGGGTTCTTTGCGGTCGACGATTTTTTTGGCCGATTTGACTGTTTTAACAACACCACGTTCTATCAGTTTGCGGATAATAAACGGTTTATACAGCTCGGCAGCCATATCTTTCGGTATCCCACACTCGCCCATCTTGAGTTCTGGCCCTACGACAATCACCGAGCGCGCCGAGTAGTCTACCCGTTTACCGAGCAGGTTTTGGCGGAAACGTCCCTGCTTACCTTTCAAGCTGTCGGACAGGGATTTAAGCGGACGGTTAGAATCCGATTTGACGGCGCTTGACTTCCGTGAGTTATCAAACAGCGAATCTACGGCTTCCTGTAACATGCGTTTTTCATTGCGCAGGATGACTTCGGGCGCTTTGATATCTACTAATCGTTTCAGGCGGTTATTGCGTATGATGACACGGCGGTATAAATCATTCAGGTCAGAAGTGGCGAAGCGCCCTCCGTCTAACGGTACAAGTGGACGCAATTCAGGCGGGATAACCGGCACTACTTTCACGACCATCCATTCAGGGCGATTACGTCCTTTTGATGCACGGAACGATTCTACTACCTGAAGGCGTTTCAGCGCTTCCGCTTTGCGTTGTTGCGATGTATCCGTTGTGGCATGATTACGCAAGTCGTAAGAAAGCACATCCAAGTCAAGGCGTACTAACAAGTCGTAGATAGCCTCTGCGCCAATTTTTGCAATAAACTTGTTCGGGTCGGAATCTTCAAGCAATTGATTATCTTTCGGGAGGTTATCGATAATATCCAAGTACTCTTCTTCGGCCAGCAGGTCTGAATTATTGACCTTCTCGACGCACCCTTTCTGAATGACAATATACCTTTCGTAATAAATAATAGAATCCAATTTTTTGGTCGGCAATCCCAATAAATAGCCGATTTTATTCGGCAGTGTACGGAAATACCAAATATGTGCTACCGGAACTACTAAATGGACATGTCCTGTACGTTCGCGGCGCACTTTCTTTTCAGTTACTTCGACTCCACAGCGGTCGCAGACGATACCTTTATAGCGTATGCGTTTATATTTACCGCAATAACATTCATAATTTTTTACCGGTCCAAAAATTCGTTCGCAAAATAAACCGTCCCTTTCGGGTTTGTAGGTGCGGTAGTTGATGGTTTCCGGTTTGAGCACTTCGCCGTGAGAATTTTCTAACACCTCTTCGGGCGATGCCAATCCAATGGATATTTTTGTAAAGTCACTCTTTACCTTAACATCTTTTCTAAATGCCATTATTTCTGTATTTCTATTGTAAACAAAGGAGGAATTAAATTATTCCAACGTAAAACTAAGGCACAGTCCTCTCAGTTCATGCAGAAGGACGTTCAGCGATTCGGGGATACCGGGTTTAGGCATTTGTTCGCCTTTGACGATAGCCTCGTATGTTTTAGCCCGTCCTACGACGTCGTCCGATTTCACTGTCAGTATTTCCTGGAGGATATGGGAAGCTCCAAAGGCTTCAATAGCCCAGACTTCCATCTCGCCGAAGCGTTGCCCACCAAACTGCGCCTTTCCCCCAAGCGGCTGTTGGGTGATTAACGAATAGGGTCCGATGGAGCGGGCATGCATCTTGTCGTCCACCATGTGACCTAACTTAAGAAAGTAAGTCACGCCGACGGTAGCGGGCTGGTCGAAACGCTCGCCGGTTCCGCCGTCGAATAAGTAAGTTTTCCCGTAGCGGGGTAGCTTGGCCTTGTCGGTCCAGGCGTTCAGGTCGTCAAGCGTTGCGCCGTCGAAGATAGGGGTAGCAAATTTCACTCCCAAAACTTGACCCGCCCAGCCTAAGACAGCTTCGAAAATCTGGCCTAAGTTCATGCGTGATGGCACGCCAAGTGGGTTCAGACAAATATCAACCGGCGTCCCGTCATCTAAGAAAGGCATGTCTTCCTGGCGGACGATCTTAGACACAATACCTTTATTGCCATGCCGTCCGGCCATCTTATCTCCTACCTGTATTTTGCGTTTTTTAGCTACGTACACTTTGGCTATCTGGACGATGCCGGTCGGTAGTTCGTCGCCGATAGAAAGATCAAACTTTTTACGGCGCAGCTCTGCATCTAACTCCTTCGATTTCTTCAAGAAGTTGACGACTAATCTTTTTATCATTTCATTAATACGCGCATCCGTTGTCCATTTACTCAACTGAATCGTATTGAATTCCAAATCATCCAATGCCCTTTTGGTAAACTTTGAACTTCTTGGAATGACGTCCATATTCAGATAGTCCTTCACTCCTTGCGAATTCTTTCCTTCGGTCAGTATCAATAGTTTTTCTATCAAAACAGCTCTCAGTTCGGCTGTTTTTTTAGCATATTCTTCTTCTAATTTAGGAATAAGTGTTTTTTCGGACTGGCGTTGGTTCTTTTTCTTTATGATGCGTGAGAACAGGTTTGTGCCGACGACGACGCCATACAATGAGGGTGTCGCTTTCAGTGAAGCGTCCTTTACATCGCCTGCCTTGTCGCCGAAGATAGCGCGCAAGAGTTTTTCTTCCGGTGAGGGGTCAGATTCCCCTTTGGGTGTTATCTTACCGATGATGATGTCGCCCGGATTGATACGAGCGCCGACGCGAATGATACCTCTTTCGTCCAAATCTTTGATAGATTCTTCGCTTACATTGGGTATGTCCTTGGTCAGTTCTTCCATACCCCGTTTAGTTTCTCTTACTTCTAAGAGATATTCATCGACATGAATAGAAGTAAAAATATCATCGCGTACAATGCGTTCGTTCAGTACGACTGCATCTTCATAGTTATATCCTTTCCATGGCATATAAGCCACCTTCACATTGCGACCTAAGGCGAGTTCGCCGTTTTGTATCGAATAGCCTTCCGTCAGTATCTCTCCTTCTTCAACATGTTGGCCGCGGACGCAGATGGGCCGCAGGTCGACCGTTGTACTTTGGTTTGTTTTGCGCCATTTCGGTATTTTGTACGTTTTTACGGCATCTTCAAAGCTCACAAACTGTTCGTCGTCTGTCCGGTCATATTTGATTTTGATAGTAGTCGCATCGACATATATCACTTCGCCTGGGCCTTCTGCCATGATCTGCGTACGCGAATCGCGTGCTACGTGCGATTCGATGCCGGTACCAACAATAGGTGCTTCGTTGCGAACGAGCGGTACTGCCTGACGCATCATGTTAGAACCCATTAGCGCGCGGTTAGCGTCATTGTGTTCGAGGAACGGTATTAAAGCGGCAGCAATAGAGGCTATCTGTGTGGGAGCGACATCCATCAAATCGACCTCTTCGGGCGAGACAACGGGGAAATCCGCTTCGTAACGAGATTTGATTTTGTCCTGAATAAAACATCCATCTGCATCTAATGGTGCATTGCCTTGCGCTACCGTTTTATCTTCTTCTTCTTCGGCAGTATAATATGCTAAGACATTTTCGGTAAAATCAACTTTCCCGTTCACTACCTTCCGGTACGGGGTGGTAATAAATCCTAACTCATTGATTTTAGCATAGACACAAAGCGAAGATATCAACCCGATATTCGGGCCTTCGGGTGTTTCTATCGGACAGAGACGTCCGTAGTGTGTATAATGAACGTCGCGTACCTCGAAGCCGGCTCTTTCGCGTGAAAGTCCGCCGGGTCCTAAGGCCGACAGACGGCGTTTATGGGTTATCTCGGCCAACGGGTTGGTCTGGTCCATGAATTGCGAAAGTGCATTCGTACCGAAGAACGAATTGACAACCGACGAGATTGTTTTTGCATTTATCAGGTCGATAGGCGTAAACACCTCATTATCGCGGACGTTCATACGCTCGCGGACGGTACGTGCCATACGCGCCAGGCCAATGCCGAACTGGTTATATAACTGTTCGCCAACCGTGCGGACACGCCGGTTGCTCAAATGGTCGATATCATCTACAACTGCTTTGGAATTAATGAGTTGTATCAGATATTTAATAATCTCAATGATATCTTCTTTTGTTAATACTTTTATATCTTCGCTGATATGGAGCGACAGTTTTCGGTTGATACGAAACCGACCGACATCGCCCAGATCATATCTTTTTTCAGAGAAGAAAAGGTTCGTAATGACTTCGCGGGCGCTGGCCTCGTCAGCGGGGTCGGCATTACGTAACTGGCGATAGATGTATAATACGGCTTCTTTTTCCGAGTTGCTGGGGTCTTTTTGAAGCGTATTATAAATGATGGCGTAATCGTTCAGGTTTTGTTCTTCGCGATGTAACAGGATATTCTGGGTGCCCGATTCGAGAATCGTCTCAACATTTTTTTCGGTCAGTGAAGCCTCTCTGTCGACTACCACATCATTTCTTTCGATAGAAACCACTTCGCCTGTATCCTCGTCCACGAAATCTTCTATCCATGTTTTTAATACACGGGCGGCTAACTTGCGTCCCAGGTGCGTTTCAAGGTTTTCTCTTGTAACGCTTATTTCTTCCGCTAAGTTAAATATTTCGAGTATGTCCTTGTCACTTTCGAATCCTATTGCTCTTAATAGGGTTGTAACGGGCAGTTTCTTTTTACGGTCGATATAGGCATACATGACATTGTTAATGTCGGTAGCGAATTCTATCCATGAGCCTTTAAAGGGGATGATACGCGCCGAGTAGAGTTTGGTTCCGTTGGCGTGTGTGCTTTGTCCGAAGAAGACGCCCGGTGAGCGGTGCAACTGTGAGACGACCACCCTTTCGGCGCCGTTGATAACAAACGTCCCCCGGTCGGTCATATAAGGGATCGGGCCAAGAAAGACGTCCTGTATAACTGTATCGAAATCCTCATGTTCGGGGTCGGTACAGTACAGTTTCATTTTGGCTTTGAGCGGCACGTTATACGTTAAGCCACGCGCAATACACTCTTCGACAGAATAACGGGGAGGGTCTAAGTAATAATCTAAAAATTCTAGGACAAAATTATTACGGGTGTCAGCTATCGGGAAGTTTTCTGTAAAGACTCTATAAAGCCCCTCTTTTTTTCTTTTCTCCGGGGGCATGTCTAACTGTATAAAGTCTTGGTAAGACTTCAATTGTACTTCGAGGAAATCTGGATATGGCGGCTGCGATTTAGTCGAAGCAAAGTTAATTCGTTGGGTTATAGTTGTTGAAGACATCTATCTTGGGATTAATTGAACTTACTTTAAAAAAATAGACACAAAAAGGTTAAGAATCCCTAATGACAGGGATTCCTAACCACTAACCTGCCAGGCAGGGTAATATGAACTATTTAAGCTCAACTTCCGCTCCGGCTTCTTCCAAACTTTTCTTAATACCTTCCGCATCCGCTTTAGCTATGCCTTCTTTTACATTACTTGGTGCGGTATCGACCAGCTCTTTGGCTTCTTTCAAGCCCAGACCGGTCAATTCTTTTACTAATTTAACAACTGCTAATTTGTTAGGGCCGTGTGCCTTAAGGACAACGTTAAATTCCGTCTGCTCTTCTACTACGACTGCCGCAGCAGTTGGACCAGCGGCAACAGCTACGGCTGCTGCCGCTGGCTCGATGCCATATTCTTCTTTAAGGATTTTTGCTAACTCGTTTACCTCTTTTACGGTAAGATTCACTAATTGTTCTGCAAAAGCTTTTAAATCTGCCATTTTAATTAATATTTTTTAATGTTTATACTCTGTAAAAAACTAATTTCGCTCTTCGAGCGTTTCTAAAATCCGGTGAATCATCTGACCGCCATTCGACTGTAACGCCGAAACGACGTTCTTCATTGGCGACTGTAACAGTCCGATAATATCGCCTATCAACTCTTCTCGGCTCTTGATTGTAGCCAGCGCTTCTAAGTCGTCTGCCGTATAGAAACCTTCCTGAACGTATGCTCCTTTCAGTTTCGGACGGGCTTCTTCCTTTTTTTTGCTGTCTTTCGTAAAGTCCTGAATAAGACGTGCCGGCACGTTAGCTGAAGATGTCAGCATGATAGCCGTGTTTCCTTTCAGTGCGCCGTATAACTCCGAATAATTAATACCTTCCACGTTCTCCATTGCTTTTCTGAGCAATGTGTTTTTCGTCATGATAAGTGTCACATCCCGTTTGAAACATTCTTTGCGCAGCTTCGTTGTTGTCTCTGCGTTCAGCGCTTCGATATCTGTCAGGTAAAGATGCGGAAACTGTTTCAACTTTTTTGTTAGCTCGCTGACGATTATGCTTTTATCTTCCTTTTTCATTGTCCTGGATTATTAATTGTTATTCATCAATCGTCTTTGGGTCGACTTTTATACCCGGACTCATCGTCGAGGAGAGATAAATGCTTTTCAAATACGTACCTTTAGCGACGGAAGGTTTCAATTTTACTAATGTAGTAATAAACTCTTTCGTATTATCGTAAATCATTTCCGGCTGGAAAGAAACCTTACCGACCGATGTATGCACGATACCGGTTTTATCGACTTTGAAATCGATTTTACCCTGTTTCACTTCCTGTATTGCTTTCCCTATGTCGTTTGTTACCGTCCCACTTTTCGGGTTCGGCATCAGTCCACGGGGTCCTAAGATACGTCCTAATGCGCCTATTTTGCCCATAATGGAAGGCATGGTGATAATGATGTCTACGTCGGTCCAACCGCCTTTGATTTTTTCGACATATTCATCCAACCCGACGAAATCGGCTCCGGCAGCTTTTGCCTCGGCTTCTCTATCGGGTGTACATAACGCAAGAACCCTGATAACCTTTCCGGTTCCATGTGGTAACGTGGCAACGCCTCTTACCATCTGATTGGCTTTCCGGGGGTCTACGCCTAAGCGGACATCCACATCTACGGAGGCATCAAACTTAGCTAATGTTATTTCTTTCACTAATGCCGATGCTTCCCGCAATGTATACGCTTTCCCGTTTTCAATTTTTCCTGCAGCCAGTTTCTGATTTTTTGTAAGTTTACTCATCTTTTACTTGACTTTTTATTGGTTTGTTACCGGGAATTCCCCATTTACTTTGATACCCATACTTCTTGCCGTTCCGGCTACCATCTTCATGGCTGCTTCAACGGTAAAACAGTTCAAATCGACCATCTTGTCTTCGGCTATCAGCTTAACCGTGTCCCATGTCACTTCCGCAACTTTTTTACGGTTTGGCTCTGCTGAACCACTTTTTACCTTCGTCGCTTCGAGCAACTGAATGGCAACCGGTGGCGTCTTGACGACAAACTCAAACGATTTGTCTGTATAATATGTAATAACAACAGGTATAATTTTACCGCCTTTGTCCTGGGTTCTGGCATTGAATTGCTTGCAAAACTCCATGATGTTAATACCTTTCGAGCCTAATGCAGGCCCGACCGGCGGGGAAGGATTTGCTGCCCCCCCTTTAATCTGTAACTTAACTTGTCCGGCAATTTCTTTAGCCATTTAGCTTGATTTAATTAATATGAATAAAAAATAAAGACATCGACTTTCCGTAACCAAAGCCTATTCTTTTTCTACTTGTACATAACTCAACTCAAGCGGGGTCTTTCTGCCGAAAATCTTCACCATTACTTTCAGCTTCTTTTTTTCCGTATTGACCTCCTCAATGACGCCCGTGAAACCGGTAAAAGGACCAAACGTCACTTTGACAGATTCGCCGACGTAATAATGGACTTCAATATCTCCCTCTTGCTCATGCAAATCGTCGACAGTGCCTAAGACGCGGCTCACTTCCGCAGGACGTAAAGGGACAGGCTTGTCAGAGCCGCCCAGAAATCCTATCACATTCGGAATGTTGCGTAAACGATGTGCCACCTCTCCCAACAAATTCGCCTCAACTAATACGTAACCAGGCAAATAAGCGCGCTCTTTCATCACTTTTTTCCCGTTACGTATGGTAAATGTCTTCTCCGTAGGGATAAGCACCTGCGTAACATAGTCTCCCAAATCTGTATTCTTCATCTGGGATTCAATGTATTCACGCACTTTGTTTTCTTTACCACTAATGGCGCGAAGAACATAAAATTTGGGTTGAGTGTCGGACATACTGATAATTAAATGTTGTTGTAAACAAAACGTATCGCATGCTCGAACACGAAATCGACCGCAAAGACTACTATCGCTATGATGACGGAAGCAAAAAGAACAATCACAGCGCTGCTCGAAAGCTCAGCCCTTGTCGGCCACGAAACCTTATATACAAGTTCGTTGTATGAATTTTTAAAGTACTCTATTATCTTCTTCATTGATAATATAATTATTGATGCACGGAAG
>Ga0209628_10000393_pt1 | contig 26529 bp, 18 predicted proteins | sample TergutCu122P4_FD_187285 | JGI IMG/M metagenome (GOLD analysis project Ga0209628, IMG submission 187285) | Cubitermes ugandensis P4 segment gut microbial communities from Kakamega Forest, Kenya - Cu122 P4 (SPAdes) (version 2) | ecosystem: Host-associated > Arthropoda: Insects > Digestive system...
ATTCAATTAAAGTAACATATCCAAATCTTTCCAATACTTTCCAGTGAGTTACAGCGTGTTTTCCATATTCGCTGTCATCGGGAAAAGTGGTCATAATCAGTCTGTCTTTTAAACTTCGCCCCACTTTGGCAGTGATAGTGCCTTCCTCTTCGTCAAAATCCCCCCATACTAAAGCCCAATATTTTCTTTCAATTGTATGATCATAAAATTCTCGGGCAACCTTCATTTGTGCTTCTTCATTTTTTGTTACCACCATAACTCCGGAAGTATTTTTATCGATACGATGTACTAAAAGAGGTCGCACAGGTTCTCCGGTTCTCGCAGTTTGCCCTTGAAAACGGTAGGTCAGCGCATTTACTAACGTGCCGGTATAATTTCCATAAGCGGGGTGTACAACCAAACCGGCATTTTTGTTGATAATAATCAGGTCTTCATCTTCATAAACCACCTCAATAGGAATATTTTCTGCAATAATTTCAATATCCCTTGGCGGATTGGGCATCAGAATCGTGATTTGGTCTCCGGGTTTTACCTTATAGTTTTGTCTTTCAGGCTTTCCGTTTACTAAAATACAATCGGCTTTTGCAGCATACTGAATTTTACTTCGAGATGTATTTTGAATAAGATTGAGCAAATACTTATCCATACGCATCAACTCTTGTCCGCGATCTACCGTAAACTTGTGATGTTCATACAACTCATCTTTCAATTCATCTTTATTTTCATCATCTGTCTGCATAGAATTTTTTTTTATAATAAATCATTTTCCCTGCCACGCCCTTAAACAAGCCTCTTTGTCAATTTTTTCATTATTGATGCTAAACCCATCCTCAACTTTTCCAAGTTTATTGGCATATTCAAAATCAAGTTCTTGCTCGGTTTCACATACAAAACTTCCGTAGTTATAACAAAACAGATCTTCTTGAGTATGAATATCAAACCCTAAATCATTACCAAAACTCATTTTGCACAAGGCTTCAATAATTCCACCAAATTGGCAGGTAAAAGTAGAAATAATCTTTTTATTTCGAATATTTTCCACCATAAAATTGAGAATCTGTTTCAACTGTTCAAAATTAGGATTTTCCAAACTATCGGGTTGATGTTTAATGAGATAAATATAGTTTCCTATTTTTTTAAATTCGGGAGAAATAATATTTGATGCTTTTTCGGTGGCAACGGCAAAAGATACCAACGTAGGCGGTACGTTTAAGTGTTTGAAAGTTCCGCTCATAGAATCTTTTCCACCAATAGCAGGCAAATGAAAGAAGTTTTGTACGGTAATAGCGCCCAACAGTGCAGCAAATGGTTTTCCCCACTTTTCTGCATCTTTTCCCAATTTTTCAAAATATTCCTGAAAAGTAAATCGAATTTTCCGGTAATCTCCCCCTACAGCTACCAATTTTGCTATGGATTCAATTATGGCGTATTGTGCTCCATGAAATGGCGAACATTCCGAAATAAACGGATTGTATCCAAACGACAAAATACTGCAAGTATCTGTATATCCGTTTCGTACCGGTAATTTTTGTACTCCTGCCTGGGTTTCCGTCAACTGTTTTTTTCCCCCAAAAGGCATCAGTACTGTTCCTGCCCCAATGGTGGAATCGAACATTTCTATCATATTTTGTTGCGATGCCACATTAAGATTTGATAATTGCAATTCAACTTTTTGTTGCAGGGGGGTAGATAATTCAAAATTTACTAACCGCAAAGGGCGTAAAGGATTCGCAAAGGGCGCAACGAAAACATTTGTTTTTTGACGAACTCCGGAGGTATTGATAAAATTGCGGCAAATATTCACGATGGTATTTCCGTTCCATCTTATTTTCAAACGGTTATCATCAGTAATTTTTGCAATTACGGTAGCTTCAATATTCTCTTTTCTACAATGTTCAAAAAAAGTATCTACCTCTTCCGGGGCGACCACCACGCTCATACGTTCTTGGGATTCGCTAATTGCCAATTCTGTGCCGTTCAATCCTTTGTATTTTGTTTTCACGGCATTAAGATCAATATCCAAACCGTCTGCCAATTCTCCGATGGCAACACTCACACCGCCTGCGCCAAAGTCGTTCGATTTTTTTATGAGTCTTGTAACTTCCGGATTTCTGAACAGTCGTTGAATTTTTCTTTCTTCCGGTGCGTTTCCTTTTTGTACTTCAGCGGCACAAAGTTCTAACGAAGTTTCGGTATGTTCTTTCGAAGAGCCTGTTGCTCCGCCGATACCGTCCCGTCCGGTTCTTCCGCCAAACATGATGACCATATCGCCGGCTTGTGGTTTTTCTCTGCGTACATAAACTGCCGGAACCGCACCTACTACCGCTCCGATTTCCATTCGTTTTGCCTTGTATCCTTCGTGGTAAATTTCTCGAACATGGGTACATGCTAATCCTATTTGATTTCCGTAAGAGGAATAGCCGTGTGCAGCAGTTTTAGAAATAACACATTGGGGAAGTTTACCTTCCATGGTGTTTTCAACGGGTTCGGTAATATCAGCGGCTCCGGTAACGCGCATGGCTTGATACACATAACTTCTGCCGCTCAGCGGGTCGCGGATGGCCCCGCCTACGCAAGTAGAAGCACCGCCAAAGGGTTCAATTTCAGTAGGATGGTTATGTGTTTCATTTTTAAACATCAACAACCATTTCTCAAGTTTCCCGTCCACGTCCACATCTACATAAATGCTGCACGCATTTATTTCCTCCGAAATTTCCAGATCTTCCAAATTTCCGGTTTTGCGCTCATGTTTGCCGCAAATGGTTGCCATATCCATCAATGTCATTGGCTTTTTGCTACCATGCACTTTATCTCTTAATTCCAAATATTGTTGAAACGCATATTGTAACTGTTCTTCAAAGGGGGATGGCGAAAATGCAACATTCTCAATTTCAGTTTCAAAAGTTGTGTGTCTGCAATGGTCGCTCCAATAAGTATCCAACACTTTGATTTCCGTTTCCGTGGGATTTCGTTGCTCATCAATCTTAAAATAATGTTGCACAAACAAAATATCCTCCAACGACATTGCCAAGCCGTTTCTCTTTCTAAAATCTTCGATTTCTATTTCAGAATAGTCAATAAAACCATGAAAAACAGGAATTTGAGAAATTTCAACGTTTTCTGAAGCATCTAAAATGTTCATATTTTTTTCGCGTGCCTCTACTTCGTTGATGCAATATTTTTTAATGCGATGCAAATCATTTTCTGTCACTAAATTATCAAACAAAAATAATTTGGCGCTTTTGATTCCGGCTTCGCATTTGGGGTCAATTAATTTCAAACATTGCAAGGCACTATCGGCACGTTGGTCAAATTGCCCGGGTAGAAATTCGATGGCGAAATACGGTAGGGGCGCAAAATTTTGCGCTCCTACGGACACATTATCTGTTACCGGTTCCGAGAACACCGATGAAATGGCATTTTCCAACAATTTTTCATCAATATTAAAAATATCGTACACATTAATCAATCGCAGTTCTTCAATATTCAAATGAAGATTATGGTTGAGTTCGTTTTTCAACGATTCTGCTTCAATTTGAAAACCTTGTTTTTTTTCAACAAGAAGGCGTATTTTGGGTATCATTTTGTTCCTCTTTATGAATATGATTTGCAATTACGATTATCGCCACCGATGCCCAGAAAGGGAGCGAGAGTTTATCGGTATCCAGAAAATTATTCATCGTTCCGTGTAAATAATAGGATAGGAGGGCTAAACTGGCCGCCAAAGAGATAATTTTTATTTCTTTTCGTCGGGATGAAATATAAGTTCTAATTCCGGTATAAAGAGTGGTGATCATCACTGCTAAAACCGTTGCCAACCCTATAAAACCGGTTTCGGCGGTGGGTCCGAAAAACTCACTGTGTGCATTTCCACCATCTCCGAAATTGGTAGTAATGATCGTTTTGTATTGCGGTTTTTGATATATTGCATAAACAAATTGATAGGTTCCGGGTCCCCATCCAAGCCAGGGACGTTCTTCAATCATTCCAAAAGCAGAAACCCAACGATTTAGTCGCTCTACATTAGAAGCATCTGTGGATATGTTACTTATGGATTGGATATGTTTAGACAAATCGTTTGACGAATCTTGTGAATTGCGACCCATTCTATACAAAATTTCATCTGAAAAACTAAAAAAAACAAATGCCAGCATTCCGATGCCAACAATGATCCAACTCATCTTAATTCTGAGTTTTATGGTAATAAAAACGAGCGCTGTTACCAGCAGGCTTAACCAGGCGGCTCTACAAAACGAAAAATAAAGTCCAACCAGAAGCAAGCCGAAGAAAATGGCAATCATTAGTTTTGTATAGATGGGTCTATTGGGCAAAAAAAAGAATCCGATTTGCAAAGGAATGAGCAGCGCAATGGCCGCTCCATAAGCAGTATGGTCATTATAAAAGGGTTGCATAATCCAATGTACTCCTTTTTCGGGAAATCCGGCAAGCGCCAACTTCGCTGTGGAGATACATATCACAATAGCCAAACTTACCATATAACAATTCATGTAAATTACCCATTTTGAAATATCTTTCTTTATCAACCAAAATAATATGAAATAACATGACACTAAAAACCAAACTTTTGCAAGAAAAAATTTGAAAGAAACGAGCGGAATTTCACTGGTAAAACAAGTAAAAAACATCCATCCCAAATAGAACAATATGCTTATCGTTACAGGGTGGGTGAGTATTTTTTTATCTAATCTGAAATCAAAAAAAAGTCTAACGAAAAAAAGTGCGGTTATCAGCACCATGATGATTTCGCTGGGGAGAGAGATTCCCAAGTTAACCTTCTCATCTTCAAAAATAACAGACAAAGGAGTAACCAAAGCCATCAGGTATATTAACCAGTCTAATTTGAAGAACAATAAATACAAACCAATTAGAGCAACGCTTGCATAAGGAACATAGATGAACCCGAAATACAGTGCAACACAATTGATAATAATAAAAAGCGCACCTGCCGATATACCGATACCTTTTTGAAGATTACTCATCACTATTCTTCTTTATTGGACGCAGGAATATTGGCTTTAATTTTTTCAATAGAGAGCAAAACAAAAAATGTAACCACAAATGCACCTATAGCGGAAAGGAAAGCAATAAGCGATTTTTTCGGATACACTTTTTTCTCCATGGGGATCGCTTTTTCTACTACAAATTTTGTGGGCATTACGCTACTTGCATTCATCTCAGTATTCCAAATCAGTGAATTTAGGAGGGTTTCGCGGCGTACTAAGTATATCAACTCTTCACGCAGCAGGACGCTTGTGGGTCCCCATTTGGCGATTTTTTCAATCTCTTTTTGAAGACGCTGTGCTCCGGCAGCATTCCCTTGTCCCAAAGCAATGGCGTATTGCTGCATCACACGTTCTACCTGTAAGTCGTAGATAAAAATACCCTCGTGAGCCAGTTTTTGAACAGAATCACTGACAATGGCCAATCTTTCGCGCAATTCTTCCATTTGTTGCAGTAAAAGTTCGCGGGAGGCAACCGTACGTTCATTATCTATTCTGTTTTTAAACTGATCTAACTCATCCACAATTGTGTTGGCAATTAGCGCAGCATGTTGGGGGTCATAGTCTAAAACAGAAATCAAAATACCTCCGTATTGTGTTCTTTTTATTTTTATGTTGCCTTCCAACTCTTTATAAAGTTCACTTCTCCAATATTTCTTTTGAAGATCAATGCCATAATATTCAATCAAATTAAACCGGCTAACCAAAGTATCTTTAAAATCTCTCGATTCTAATATTTGAAGGAGCTGCTCGGTTTCATGTTCTTCCCCATAGCGTCTCATATCGTTTTTAGTATCAAAGTTATCTACTACGAGAGAGTTAAACAGTGGTGCAAACACAATTGCCGTGGACTTGTACATTGGCTTGATAAAGATTGATAATACAAAAGCCAGTATTCCTGACACAATGGTAACCATTAATAATATCTTGCGCCATTTCCATGTAAATTGAATGACACTAAATGAGTTAAATTCGTTTTTTTGTTCCATAAAATGATGTTTAATGTTTAATATTTCAAAAATTCTTACGCTCTTACGGTCTTACGTTCTTACTGTCTTCTACGAGATTAAGTTCATTCAACTGAGTTTTAGAGATTACTGAGGGGGCATCAAGCATGGTGTCGCGTCCGGAATTATTTTTCGGAAAGGCGATAAAATCGCGGATAGAGTCACTGTCGTTGAGTATAGCGCACAGTCTGTCGAATCCGAAGGCAATTCCTCCGTGCGGGGGGCATCCATACTGAAACGCGTTCATCAAAAAGCCGAATTGTTGTTGTGCTTCTTCATCGGAAAATCCCAGAACGGAGAACATTTTTTGTTGTAATTCTTTGTTATAGATACGGATAGATCCACCGCCAATTTCCGTACCGTTAATAACCAAATCATAGGCGTTGGCATTTACTGCACCGGGATTTGTGTCCAACCATGGAATCTGTTCCGGTTTGGGCGAAGTAAACGGATGATGTTTGGCATAATAACGTTGCGTTTCTTCGTCCCATTCCAACAATGGAAAATCAATTACCCACAGGGGTTTATATTCTCCGGCTTTGCGCAATCCGAGCTGTTTTCCCATTTCCAAACGCAATTCACAAAGTTGTTTGCGCACTTTTTCCGTTTCCCCCGACATAATCAGGATGAGGTCTCCGGCTTGGGCATTACATTTTTTTGCTACTGAGGTCAGGTCTTCCTGTGTGTAGAACTTGTCTATCGAAGATTTGTAAGTACCTTCTTCATTACAAATGATATACACTAATCCGCCGGCGCCTATTTGCGGTCTTTTCACAAAATCGGTCAAAGCATCTAACTGTTTGCGCGAATAATTGGCACAACCGTGTGCCACGATGCCCACAATCAATTCTGCATGGTTGAAGACAGAAAATTCGCGATGTTTCAATAGGTCGTTTAACTCCACAAACTTCATTTCAAAACGAATATCGGGCTTGTCGCTTCCATAAAGTCGCATTGCTTCTTCGTAAGTCATTCTCGGAATTTCTTCAATTTCAATGTTTTTAACTTTTTTGAAAAGATGCTTTACTAAACCTTCAAACGTTTGCAAAATATCTTGTTGTTCAACGAATGACATTTCGCAGTCGATTTGTGTAAATTCGGGTTGGCGGTCGGCGCGCAGGTCTTCATCTCTAAAACAACGTACGATTTGGAAATAGCGGTCGTAACCTGAAATCATCAGCAACTGTTTAAAAGTTTGTGGGGATTGTGGGAGAGCATAAAATTCTCCCGGGTTCATACGGGAGGGCACTACAAAATCGCGAGCGCCTTCCGGTGTGGATTTTATCAGAAACGGCGTTTCTATTTCCAAAAAACCAATATTGTTCAAATAGTTTCGTACCTCAATCCCCAATTTATGACGAAAAATAAGGTTGTTTTTCACCGGATTTCGCCGCAAATCCAAATAGCGATATTTCATGCGCAACTCATCTCCTCCATCCGATTCATCTTCAATGGTGAAAGGCGGCACTTCCGATTTATTCAAAACGGATACATCATCTACCAAAATTTCGATGTCGCCTGTAGGAATATTTTTGTTTTTGTTATAACGTTCCGCAACCACACCTTTTGCTTGAATTACCCATTCTCTTCCAAAATGTTCTGCGGTTTTGCACAGTTCGTCATTCAGTTCACTGTTAAAAACCAGCTGAGTTATTCCGAACCTGTCGCGCAAATCAATGAAGAGCATTCCGCCTAATTTTCTGTTTTTTTGCACCCACCCGCAAAGGGTAACTTTCTGATTTACATTACGAATTGTTAATTCACCACACGTACAAGTTCTTAACATTGACTACCGTTATTAAATGAGGTGCAAATATCCACATTTTTTTTACATAACAGAATAGGTGCACAGGTCAGGTGCATTAAAAAACTTCTTACTAGTAGCCTATCAGCCAAATAGTACAGAGAAATAGACCTTTTTTTTGACAAACATTAAAACTATTTTTTTGAATTTCAAAAAATTGTGCTATTTTTGCCCATTGAATTTTTAGACTATCCATATTAATAGAGAGGTAAAGATGAAAACTAAACCCACCCTCAGCGAAAAATTTACCGTTGAAGATATTTACACTGCATAAAAAAATAAAATTGCAAGAAAATCATAATCAAAAACAAAGAGTATTGTTAGCCATGAGTGGCGGGGTGGACAGCTCCGTTGCTGCTTTCCTTTTACAACAAGCAGGTTATGAGGTGATTGGAGCTACGTTGAAAATGTGGAGCTACGAAAAAACATATTCTGGCAAAACGGGAATAGATTCGGATTGCGACTTTATTACAGATGCACAAAATTTGGCAAAAAAATTAGGCATGGAACACCATGTTGTGGATATTCAAGATGAGTTTGAAAAAACTATTATCCAAAATTTTGTAAATGAGTATTTTGCTGGGCGAACCCCCAACCCGTGCGTGCTGTGCAATCCTACCATGAAATTCGGAACGTTGTTTCATTATGCTGAAAAATTAGGATGTAAAAAAGTGGCTACCGGCCATTACCTTCGATTGAAAAACGAAAACGGTAGATATTTTGTTTCTCGCGGAAAAGATATTACCAAAGACCAATCTTATGTTTTGTGGAAGATGTCGCAAATGCAATTATCGCGTTGTATTTTTCCTTTGGGAGAATATACCAAAGAGGAGGTTAAAACCCTGGCACAATCTTTTGGAATTACTTCAATCGCCGAAAAAAGAGAAAGTTACGATATTTGCTTCATTCCAGCCGGAGATTATCGTAGTTTTTTGCAAATGAGATCTCCCAATACGTGCGAGGCATTGCGCGGGGGAGTGATTTGCGATAAAAACGGAAAATGGTTGGGAAAACATCGCGGGTATCCGTTTTATACCATCGGACAGCGAAAAGGTTTGGAAGTAGCAGTGGGACATCCCATTTATGTAACACAATTAGATCCCGAAAACAATAAAATAATTCTGGGTGAAAAAGAAGATTTGCTCTCTAAAACACTGTGGGTAACAGATACTAACATTTCAAAATATGAAACGCTCCCTGAAAATTATCGTGCGTTGGTTCGCATTCGTTACAAAGATGCCGGAACGATGGCAACCCTTGTACGAGAAGGAGAAAAATTACGTTGTGATTTTGATGCACCGGTATCTGCAGTAACGCCCGGACAATCGGCGGTGTTTTACGAAGATGAGGATGTAGTGGGTGGAGGAATGATATGCAGTGAGCGGCTTCTTTATTAAAAAAAAATTCCCATATTCCTTTTTCCAAATTTTTCGTGCATATTTGCACCTTGCAAAATTTAATCACAATGAATGTAGAAAATAAACTGTTTCAAGAGTTTCCGCCGGTAACCACTGCGCAATGGGAAGAAATAATTTTCAAAGATTTAAAAGGCGCCGATTATCAAAAGAAATTGATATGGCGTACCGACGAAGGATTTCAAGTGCGTCCCTATTATCGCGCCGAAGATTTAGAATCGTTAGACTATATGGATTCCCTGCCCAACCAATTTCCTTATACAAGAGGTTTTAAAACTAAAGATAATAGATGGAATATTGTTCAGGAAATTACGGAAAAAAACCCGGCTAAAGCAAACTTAATTGCCACGAATGCACTCATGAAAGGGGCGGACACGATTTCGTTTTGTACGAAAAATGTCAATTCTTATCAAGATCTCTCATTATTATTGCAAAACATAGATTTAGAGAAAAATGCAGTTCAATTTCGCTGTGCTACTTCTTATATTGTTTTAATGAGATGGTTTGTTCAATATATTGAAGAACGAAAATTGAATAAAACAAAAATTACCGGAGCTATTGATTTTGATGCTGTTATTTATGCACTGAAAAAAGGAAATTTTTATAGAACTCAAGAAACCGATCTGCAAGAAGTTATTGAACTGCTTAACCTAACTTCCGAACTGCCTCTTTTTAAGATTGTTAATGTGAATGGTTTAGCAATACACAATGCCGGCGCTACGATTGTTCAAGAATTGGGATACGCACTGGCTGTTGCTAATGTTTATTTGAATTTCGCTACCGAAAAAGGAGTGGCTTCTGAAAAAATAGCTTCTAAAATGCAATTTACACTTTCTGTAGGTTCCAACTATTTTATGGAGATAGCCAAACTACGGGCAATGCGTTTGTTGTGGACCACATTGATAGAACCATACCATCCGGCTTGCGACTGCGCTTATCAAATTGTGATAAATTCTGTGGCTTCTTCTTGGAATAAAACACTTTACGATCCTTATGTGAATATGCTACGTTCCACCACAGAAGCGATGGCGGCTGCTTTGGGTGGTGCAGATTCTATTGCATTAAAACCGTTTGATGTTGCTTATAAACAAGAAGATGAGTTTTCAAGCCGCATTAGTAGAAATACTCAAATTATTTTAAAAGAAGAATCCTATTTCGACAAAGTGGTTGACCCCGCCGCGGGGTCTTATTATATTGAAAATCTAACAAATTCTATCATTGAACACGCATGGAATCTATTCCGAGAATCCGAAATAAACGGAGGTTTTATATCATTATTAAAAAATGGAAAAATAAAATCTGAAATTGAACAAAGCGCCCAAAAACGTGATATGGACATTGCAACGCGAAAATATGTATTCCTGGGAACCAATCAATATCCAAATCCAAATGAATTTATGTTGGATAAAATTGAAATCACAAAAACTTGCGATTCGGATGGATTAAAATCCTATCGAGGAGCCGCGGCATTTGAAGCCCTTCGCTTGCAAACGGAAGAATTTGCAAAAAAATATCATCGTCCGAAAGTTTTTTTGCTTAAAGTTGGAAATTTGGCGATGAGACAAGCAAGAGCCGGTTTTATTACCAATTTCTTCGGATGCGCCGGCTATGAAATTTTGGATAACCCCGGTTTCGCAAATGCGGAAGAAGCCGCAAAAGCTGCCCTAAATGCCACCCCAGACCTCATCGTTTTGTGCAGTTCCGACGAAGAATACGCCACTTTGGGAGTGGAAATCGTTCAACAAATCAAGAAAAATAAGAAAAATATCCCCGTTTTAATAGCCGGAAATCCTACGGAATACGTTGATATATTGAATGAAGCGGGTATTGATGATTATATTCACATAAAAAATAATGTATTAGAAAAACTGAATGAATATAATAAAATGTATTTTTGCAACGTTAAATAACCGGACTAACCACCCGTTAAGGGTATTAGTATATTTTTATTTTATTTCTCTGTGTGGTGCCTGCCTGTCCCCTAAGGAACGGGCAGGTACTTTTTTGTGCTTTACCGATTCTTACAGCAGAGAAATAAAATTAGATAAAGCACCGGAAAAGATTATTTCGCTTTCTCCTGCAATTACCGAAATGATATTTTTACTTCATGCGGAAGAAAAACTCATCGGAATTTCCGATTATTGCAACTACCCGGAAGAAACACAACAGATTAATAAAGTGGGCGGAATGCAAAATATGAACATTGAAACCATTGTTTCGTTAAAACCGGAAGTGGTGCTCATTGGCTCAATTATCCCTAAAAAAGAAGTGGAAAAATTGGAAAAATCAGGGATTACCGTAATTGCGATTAAACAAGAGGAAAAATTGGAAGGGTTGTTGGATGCACTGAAAATTTTGGGACAAATTATGGATCGCAGATCTTGTGCGGATTCGTTGGTGAAGTATTATGGTGAAAAATTGAAAGTATATCGTGACGGCGGTACAACCGCCGCCGAACGAGGCAATGTAGGGGTGAACTGCTGTTCACCCAAAATACCAACTATTTATTATGTAGTTAGTTTTGGTGAGGCAGGAGATTATACCGTGCCGAAAAACTCTCATATCCACGAAATTATTGAACTTGCAGGGGGAAGAAATATTGGGGATAGCTTAGCTACGTGGAATATCAGTCGTGAGTATTTGTTTGCACAAAATCCCGATATCATCTTTGTGCGTACGGAAGAGTTCCCCTATTTTGTAAAAACCTATCCTTATAATCTGCTGAAAGCCGTAAAGGAAAATCGCGTGTATCCCATAGAATCGGGGTGGATGGACGTGATTTCGCCAAGAAATTTTTTAGCAGTAGAAGAGATAAGAGAAAAGATTATGTGGTTTCATTAGATACGAAAAAAACACGTATCTTACGACCATACATTTCCGTACTGCATTTCAAAACTGATTCGCGTAATCAATGAACGTCCCAGGGTTACCTCATTGATATATTCTAATTCCTCGCCAATCCCTACGCCCCGTGCCAACAATGTGATTTTTCGTATTTTATCAACACAATGTTTGTAAATATAATAGTTGGTGGTGTCTCCTTCGGGGGTGGAGGGAAGGGCTAAAATAATCTCTTCCACAGGGGTAGTTTCAATGCGCCGGAAAAGTTCCTGTAATTTCAATTGCGAAGGACCGATCCCTTCAACGGGCGAAATGATCCCTCCCAATACATGATATACGCCTGTAAATTGGTTTGTATTTTCAATCGCAATCATGTCTCTGATATCTTGAACTACACAAATTACGTTGGCGGATCGCTTTGGGTTGGCACAAATTTCACAAATTTCATCATCGGAAATAGCAAAACAAACCTTGCAAATTTTCAACGATGACTTCAATTCCGTTAGTGCTTGCGATAACATTTCTACCTCAATCGTTTCGGCATTTACTAAATACAAAGCCAGTCGCAGGGCAGTTCTACGTCCGATGCCCGGTAATTTGGCAATCTCATTTACAGCATTTTCAAGAATTTTAGAATAGTGGGTTAGCATGATCAAATGTGCGTTTCGGAAATAGTGTTTTTTTAAAATTTGCGGAATATGAATGAATGATGTTGTTTTATTTCCACATTTCTTCTTGTTTTTTCACCTCTTTTTTTAATTTTTCCGGCAATTTGTCCACGCAGTAGTGACATTTCATTTCAATGGAATACATTCTTCCGATGCAATAGTTGGAGTGTTTGCATTCGCTTTTTTCAATTTCTCCGGTTTTAATTTTGTGGATAAATTCGGGATCGTGAATCAGGGGGCGTGCTAACTGAAAAGCCACAAACCCTTCATTTAAAATATCTTCCATTATTGGTTTGGAGAGAACGCCCCCAACATAAATTAAGGGTATTTTTAGTTCTTTTCTAAACACTTTTGCGGGTTCCAAAAAGTAGGCTTCTTTGTAGGGCACGGTCGGAATCATCCATCTTCCTACTATACCAATTCCTATTTTGAGCCACCAAAAACGAAGTGTATCCATATAATACGCTAGTGCTTTCAGCGGCATGGCACCCCGCAGAATCTCCATCGGCGCTTTGCTCACAAACCCCGCCGTAAGCACTAAGGCATGAACTCCTGATTTTTCCAATTCTTTGGCAACCGTCAAACATTCATCCATCGTTAGTCCGCCTTTAAAACCGTCGTACATATTGGTTTTCACCACCACAGCCATATCCTTGCCGGCGGTTTTCATCACCTCATCCATTACCATTTTCATAAATTTCATGCGATTTTCGAGCGAACCGCCGAATTCGTCTTTTCTTTTGTTCGTATAAGGCGACAAAAACTGACTGATGAGGTATCCGTGTCCGGCGTGAATTTCCACGCAGTCGAACCCTGCTTCTTTGGAAAGTTTCACGGCATTTCCAAAATCTTTAACTAATGCCAAAATCTCCTTTTTTTTCAGTGCACGCATCACAGTTGGGGAGTAGATATTGATTCCTCCGGAGGCACCCACCGGCATTTGTCCGCAGGTGTACCAGTGAGTCATATTTCCGCAATGTCCTAACTGGATGGCTGCTTTTGCACCTTCATGGTGAATGCCGTCGGTTAGTTTTTTCAAATCCGGCACAATTTCATCCCGCATATAAAGTTGTCCGTTGAACGAAACGCCGCTTTTGCTCACGGCAGCATAAGCAACGGTGGTCATTCCTATTCCGCCGCGGGCAACAGCCGTATGATAATCGTACAACATTTCCGTGGGTTTGTTGTCTTTGCACATATTTTCAAAAGCTGCCGAACGGATGGTTCGGTTGCGAAGTTCAATGGGACCTATGTGGCAGGGAGTAAAAATTTGGGACATCGTAATTTTGGCTTTATTATTATGTTATAAAAAGGAAGCGCAAAATTACATTTTAATTCACAAAAAAAGATAGTTCTCTTCAAACCATAACGATTTTGCCCTGATAGGTGCACAGGTTAGGTGCATTAATATTTTTGATTTACAATGATTTTATTTTTGAATCGTTTTACTATCAAAAAATAGATCTCTTTTGAAAAACAACCGGTTTTTTGTACAAATTCTTATTTTTTTTGCGCTTTTATTTGCGACGAATGGGTTGTTTGCTCAAAAACACAAAAAACGTACCCCACCCCCTGATACTGCTTACAGCACCCGCATTACAGTTTCTCCTGAAATGATGAAAATTTTGCAAACTGCAAAAATTTCCAAATATGTTGAAAATAATGCAATTTCACTTAAAAACTATGAGCTCGTTACTGAAAAAATACTCAATTATTTAGAAAATACCGGATTTCCGTTTGCCTCTGTTTATTTAGACAGCATTACTGAAAAAAACGATACTGTTTTTGCTAACTTAATGATAGACAAAAATATATATTGTACTTTTGACTCGATTGTGGTGCGCGGAAATTTGAAAGTTGCCAAAAGTTATCTTAAAGCATATCTTAATTTTAAAAATAAAAAAACTTATAATGAGTCTGTTGTGAAACTGATTCCCAAGTGGGTTCAAGAGATTCCTTTTGCAAATGAAACTCAGTTTTCGGCAATTGAATTTACTGAAAATAAAGCATCCCTGTATCTTTTTTTAGATAAAAAACGGGTAAATCAATTGGATGGATATATAGGTTTGGTTCCGGTAAGCAACAGAACAGGAAAAATTGCGGTTTCGGGTGAACTAAATCTGCATTTGATGAATCTCTTTACAATAGGTGAAAGTATTGAAATTCAATGGCGTGCCTCAGAAAGATTTTCCCAGTTTTTAGAAATAAAACTCAATTTTCCCTATCTTTTTAAAACCCCTATAGGAGTGGACGGACTTTTTATGTTGGATAAAAAAGATACTACTTATCTAAATATGAACTATGTAATTGGTTTGAATTATTCGTTTCGGGGCTATAATTATGCACGGGTTTATTTTGATTTTGCCACTTCAAATATATTAAATAAAAAATTGTACAGCAGCACCGATTTTTTATCTTATTCCGATTATAGAAAATCGATGTACGGATTTGATTTCCGGTTTAGAAATCTTGATTTTATTTATAATCCGCGAAAAGGGTACGACCTTAATTTGAACTTCGCGGTTGGAAGCAGAAAGATTATTAAAAACCAAAGTGCGGATACGGGTTATTATAAAGGAATTGATTTACAGACTATTAGATATAGAATGCAAGGAAAAATAAAGGGATATATTCCTTTGCATAAACGTTGGGTAATGGTTTTGGGCGCGGAAGCCGGCGCTGTTTTTGGAAAACATATCCTCATCAATGAATTGTTTCGCTTTGGTGGAATGAACTCACTGCAAGGCTTTGAAGACTTGTCCATTCGTGCATCAAGTTACACCATAGGGTTAGTAGAACTACGTTTTATTGTGGCTAAAATTGCTTATCTCAATGCTTTTTTCAATGGAGCCTGGTATGAACAAAAAGTTACCCAGGATTATATTCACGATTTTCCGTTCGGCTTTGGGCTTGGCGTTGCATTTACCACCAAAGCAGGGCTTTTTTATTTGAGCTATGCACTGGGACAACAACGAAATATTCCTGTTTCTTTCAAATCCGGTAAAATTCATTTCGGATTAGCCGTTCAGTTTTAAGAGAATTTTATTTTCTTATATGGAAAATTTTAGTTAATTTGCAAAAAATTATAAATAATTTAGAGTCAAAATATTATGAAAAAAATTTACTTTATTTTTAGGAATTGCAAAATTTACACTGATAACAAAACAAAATGAAATAATGAAAGATATAATTTTTAGCGGAATGGGTATGGTCTCCGCTTTGGGCAACAATGTTGAAGAAAACTTAATATCGTTGAGAGAAAACCGTAGCGGTATTGGGAAGTTGAAATATTTACAAACTTCGCACACCGAATTTCCTGTGGGTGAAGTGAAAATGAGCAATGAAGAGATGATAGACTTGCTCGGCCTTCCGCACAACAAGCCCACTATACGTACCGCATTGATGGGAATGATAGCCGTGCGCGAAGCTTTACATCATTGCGGGCTTCTCCTGCAATCTTCAAATAAACGGAAAATTCCTGCTACCGAAGAAATGACGGAAAAGAAGATTGCCCTCATTTCAGGCACTACTGTGGGCGGCATGGACAAAAGTGAACAGTTTTATCTTGATTTTCTTGAAAACGACACAAAAAATGAGTATATTTCAACTCACGATTGTGGTACTTGTACGGAAATCATTGCCGATTACTTTGGCATTTTTTCGCAAGTAGATACACTTTCAACGGCTTGCAGTTCGGCTGCCAATGCTATTATTTTGGGGGCAGAGCTACTAAAAAGCGGCCGTGCCGACATCGTGGTTGCCGGAGGTTGTGAATGTATTACGAAATTTCATTTGAACGGGTTTAATACTTTGATGATTCTTGACAAGGAGCCTTGCAGACCCTTTGACGCTACACGTGCCGGATTAAATTTGGGCGAAGGAGCGGCATATGTGGTAATGGAAACTATGGAAAATTTTTTCCGCAGGAGCGTATTACATACGATCAAAACGGAACTTTTGTGCAAACTTTCGGGATATGCGAACACGTGCGATGCTTTTCATCAAACCGCATCATCACCGGATGGGGAGGGGGCGTATTTGGCAATGAAACAAGCACTCGAAAATGCCGGTTTGCAACCGGAAGAGATAGATTACATCAATGCACATGGTACAGGAACACCCAATAATGATGTAAGTGAAGGGACAGCAATAGTTCGACTATTCAGGGAGAAAATCCCTCCCGTTTCCTCTACAAAATCTTTTACGGGACACACTACAAGCGCAGCAGGATGCGTTGAATCGGTAATCTCTATTTTAGCACTGCAACACAACTTTATTCCGGTTAATCTCAATTTTTCCGAAAAAATGCCGGAGTTACCGTTTGTCCCTGCCTTAAATCAGCAACCCGTAAAACCGCTACAACATATTTTGAAAAATTCGTTTGGCTTTGGAGGAAATGATACCTGTTTAATTTTTAGTAAAATAGATGAAACTTAAAGATAACTTTTTTAAAATAAAGAATTTTATTAAAACGGAAGCGGGTTTTGATTTCATGATAGAACTGAATCCCGAACACTTTATTTATCAAGCGCATTTCCCTGAAAATCCGATTACACCCGGGGTCTGTATGATTCAAATTATTAAAGAACTATTAATAGAAATATCGCATTGCAATCTTTTTCTAAAGAAAATTTATAATGTAAAATTTCTAAATATCATTAACCCTTTGAGAAATAAAGAAGTTATTTTTTCTATCTCATTCTTGATGAAAGAAAAAGATACATATAAAGTTAATGTTATTGTATATCAAAATGATACTCGGTTTGCTAAATTGTCTATGTGGTTCATCAATCCAAAATACCCTAATGAATAATTAAAATGCAAAGTAAATATGATGTGGCAATTATAGGAAGCGGTTTGGGAGGACTGGTTTGTGGTTACATTTTGTCAAAAAACGGATATAAAGTAGCGATTTTCGAACAGGGAACACAACCTGGAGGATGTTTGCAAACATTTACAAGAAAAGGAGTTAAGTTTGAAACGGGCGTACACTATCTGGGAAGTATGGAGGAAGGAGAAACTCTGAATCTATTCTTCAAATATTTATCGCTATTTAAAGACCTAAAACTATCTCCGCTTGACCCGGCAGGTTTTGATGTGATTTCATTTAAAAATAAGCAATATCAATTTGCAACAGGATATGAAAATTTTATTGAAACATTGGCGCAAAAATTTCCTGCAGAACGTAATAATATCAAATATTATGCAAAAAAAATTCGGGAGATCGTGCAGAGTTCGCCTTTTCATTCCATTCATAGCCCAGAAAAAGCAAATCAATTCAGTTCGGATTATTCAACCACTAAAGTTAGTGATTTTATTTCTCAAATCACCTCAGACGAGGTGCTACAAAATGTGCTGGTTGGACTGATTCCGCTTTATGCAGGAATTAAAGATAAAACGCCATTGTATGTACATGCTTTTATTAACGATTCAAACATATCCGGTGCTTGCCGGATTATGGGAGGGAGCGATAAAATTGCCGATTCGTTAGTAAATTCTATTCGTTCTCTTGGGGGTGAGATTTTTCTATTGAGCAAAGTACGCAAAATTGTTTGCAATAGTTCTAAAGCAACGAGCCTTGTATTAGAAAACGGAACACAGGTAAATGCAGGTTTTTTTATTTCAAATGCGCATCCTGAAATTACAATGGATATGATTGATTCAAATTTAATACGTCAAGTGTATCGTAATAGAATACGTCAAATGGAACAAACGGTTGCTTATTTTACGGTTTATTTGAAATTCAAAGAAAATAAAGTGCATTATATGAACCACAATTTCTATTATTACTCAGGGAATGAGGTTTGGAATTGTGAAAAATATAGTTCGGAAGATTGGCCGCGGGGCTACCTGTACATGCACCTTTGTCCGGAACAACCCTCTCTGTATGCGCAAGCAGGAGAGGTCATCACGATTATGAATTTTGAAGAAGTAGTTCAATGGGCAGGCACCAAGGTAGAACAGCGTGGCGAACTCTATAAAGCATTTAAGCAATCCAAGGCTGAAAAATTGCTGGAACAAATTGAACTTCAATTTCCGGGAACACGTGCCAATGTAGAGGATTATTATACTTCAACTCCGCTCACCTATCTGAATTATACGGGAACAATAAACGGGGCTGCTTATGGTGTGTTAAGAGATGTCAATACGCCGCGTATTCTTCATCGAACCAGGATTCCTAATCTATTTCTTGTAGGACAAAACATTAATTCTCATGGTATTATGGGAGTAATTGTGGGGGCTATCGTGACTTGTTCCGAATTTTTAGGACGCGAATTTCTTTGGGAACAAATTAGAAATAGCAAGGCTTAAAAAAAAATTAGTTGTTTTGCAAAAAAAAAAAAAACTTAATTATTAACCAAATTTAATTTTTATGAAAACAAATTTACCAAGACTATTTTGTATGGCGTTTTTTATAACAATTTGTGCATGTAATGTTTTTGCGCAAACAAAAGGAACTCGTGTTGATGTTGAAGGCTGGACCTATTCCGGAGTTTCGAAAAGTTATGACCGCCAAACCCTCAATTCCGTTTATCCGATGACACAACGCCATGACGATGGTTTTATCGGTTCTACCTGGACTAATGAGGATAATCCTAAATTTGAAGGAAGCAAAACTCCATTTAGAGGTATTGGCTATGCTTATTCAACCGATGGCGGGATAACCTGGAGTGAACAGGAAAATAGAGTTGCCGGAATACCAATATATTGGCCCTCGTATGCACAATGGGGAAAAAACGGAGAAGCCATACTGGGAAGAAGTGCGGATACTTATAAATATAACGGCATACAAATTAAAGAGGGTTTGGTATTATTAACCCGCCCAAATAAAGGGAAAGGAGAATGGACAATTACTTCGGTTCCCTATCCTGCCGGTTATTCCGACGGAATAATGGCATGGGCGCGAATGACTACCAGTGGAATAGAGCATCAATTTATTCATATTATGACACCAATGAGACGAAGTTACGTATTAGGAGACGAATATTTTGTTTTTTATTATAGAACGCAAGATGGTGGCACAACCTGGGATATTCCGGGAAAATTAGTTTCCGAAATGGTAGGGCAGGAATGGCCGACATGCTTTGACTACATTGACGCCATATCTTTCGCAGTTCAAGGAAATACAGTGGCATGTTCTTTTATAAATGGATCGAGTCATGGTTATGTGTTACGCTCAAATAATAATGGCGATATCTGGGAATCTATTAAATTCTTTGATTCACCAATTCATAAATTCTATCCTATCTATTATGAAGAAGAGACTTTCTACATTCCTGAGCAAGGATGCATTGCTTTAGATAATGATGGAAAAATTCATGTTGCTTTTGCTGCTTGGGCATGTTCTATCTATGAACTTTTTGAGGGAGAATGTAACTCCGCATATGGGTATCAGTGGATAGAGGCATCATTTCTCTCTTATTGGAATGAAGATATGGAGCCGATAAACGCGAGTACCGATTTTCATAAAGAGATGATTTTTCCTAAATTAAATGAAGAATATTTTGATTTTACACAATCAAATGACAGCATTCTCTATGTAAAATCAACCGTTCCGAAATGGCCTGTTATAGGATACTACACGCCTACACATGACAATCACTTGTTTTCATTGGATAAAAATATTATAGAGAATTGGGCATTCAGATGTCAATCTGCAGGTTTTTCTTTTCCTCAAATGGCTTTCGATAAAAATAACGTCCTTCACTTGGTTTATCTTGGTTTATTAGATGGTGGAAAAGATGGTGAACACTGGTACCGGCATCCTTTTTATACTACCAGTTCGGATGGCGGAAAAACATGGACCAAAACAGAATACCTTGTAAATAAAAACGAACTTAAAAATAAAGAGTTTGCATACTTGACTTTAGCAGGGCTCGGCGATAACAAGATGTATCTGATGGCGCAAGTAGATGATCACGCCGGAATTTATTGCAAGTCGAATCCTTCTCTATCCGATCATGAACCCACAGATAACTATTTTTATTATTTTTCTATAACAGGTATCCCAACCCAATCTATTGAATATTATAAAAATACTTCGTTGCAAATGAGTTTGTTTCCCAATCCTGCAATGGGACAGGTAAATGTAAAATTTGAAGGGAAAGGTGAACTGATTGTTACCAATATGCTCGGACAAATAGTTTATTATGCTGAAAATGTAGAAAATGAAAAACGGGTTCTTTTACACAACATGAGTGCCGGTGTTTATTTTGTAACCGTTCGTTTAGAAAACGATGAGGTTATTCAAAAACTTATAGTAAAATAACTATATATTGCCCAAATAGAAAAACGTGGCTCTCTTATTTTTTTACTATTTTTCTAAATAAAATATTACCACAAAAAAAATACTTTTGCAGCGGAAAAAATTTATAAACTTAAACATTATTACTATGTAAAAAATAAACTGTAAACTTCTTACAAACAGAGCTTTTGCTCTTATTCTCTGATTAGCCAGAAATCTACCAATTTCAATGTCAATGCTGTGAAGCATCAGCAATTTTAACAGATGAGAATGGGTTTTGCGAAAGTTCGCGCGGAAGCGTGAACAAAAAGTTCGTAATTATTTATGTCTGTTATGGCTTTGGTAGAGCCGGCTAATCTATGAATAATAAAACAACGAATTGATTTTCACGCTTTTATTATGATAAATTTAGAGGAAGTACAAAATTTAGTGGATAGAGTAGATACATTAATCCGGTTACAAGCCACCGGAACCTCTTATGAATTATCGAAAAAATTACGCATTTCAAGAGCTTCTGTGATTCGATTATTGCATTCCCTCAGAAATCAAGGTGCTCCCATTTTATATTGTAAATATAGAAAAACCTACTATTATAAAAAAAACGTGAAAATTGAAATCATTTTCAGAATAGTAACACTGGGGTAGCCAATCTTTTCTTTATGCCTATTTTCTTACTATTTCTATATATCATTCTTTTACAAACTTTTGCACCGAAATCCCTCTTTCATCCACCAACCTTACAAAATAAACCCCCGCTGATAAATGAGATACATTGATAACCACCCCGTCAGTTGTAAGACCGTAAGACCGTAAGACCGTAAGACCGTAAGAGTTATTATGTTCGTACAGTTTTCTGCCGAAAATATCAAAAATCTCAATACTTTGAACTTTGAACTTTGAACTTTGAACGTATAACTCTTTGGTTGCCGGATTCGGATAAATCGTAACCCTTGTAGTCTGTCCATTATTCTTAACTCCCACAACACAATCCTCTTTTGTAACACTCATTGCATCAGACTCCCCTTCCGGACAAACCACCTTTACCGACCAAATATTTACAATATTAGGATTAAAATTGGTTGTTTGATAAGAAGTAGCACCATGATTTGATATTAGTAAAGTATCATTTCTGTAAATATTATACAAAATAGTACCCGACATATTCTCCGGTGCTACCCAGGTTAAATCTGTACTGCTGCAATCTGCGGCATATTTTACATCTAAACTTGTGGCGGGGTGGCACTCTGCTTCTATGATACAAACCTCATTCGAAAAAGACGAAACGCCTCCTTCTTTGCAATTTACCTCCACTTTATAGCAATATTCCTCTCCGGTAGGATTTTCGTGATAAAAACTACTGCCCTCAATGTTCGATTTAATTTTATCACCGTTAAAATAAAGGTTTACCGTAGTGCCATCGGTAGTTTGCACTATGCCCTTAATACAGAAGTTGATGTTAAAAAAGGAACTTAACTCATAAAGTGTATTCCATTGATTGTTATTAAACAAAATATTTCCTAATTCTTCTTTACGTGGTCCTTCATCCGCACCAACAGGAAATTTCGGTGCACCCTGAATTGAATCAATATTGGTACAAAAATATCCAATCCATAACTCTTGCGAAGCATCAATAGTAACGAGTGTTTCCAATGTGATGGTGTTATCTTGGTTAAAGGTTAAATCGTTATTGTTTAATTCTTGAGAAGAGATGAGCGTACCCGGATTACGTTTGTCTTCTGTTCCCCATGCCCCTCCTTGATAAATTTGAATAGCATAAGTATGCCCGGGCTCCGTTTGGAATGCCACATCATAAGTAGGTATAAAAACAATTTGCGTTAATTTTCCGCCATTTATGGCAGCCAAATCTTCTTGTATAAACCTTTGATAGACGCCAAAATTTTCAGGAGCTCCGCAAGCGTCATAAAAATATCCACTTTGTTGCGAAATTGTAACCTCCTCACCGCCTGTGGGCATCGTCCAGGTAATTCGATTGCCGGAGCCTTCGTGGATTACGTTAGTTATGATTGCCGGATTACAATTGGTTTGAGCATTACTTGTGAATGCAACAAGAAAAATAACTAAAATTTGAAATAAAGTAAATAATTTTTTCATTGGTGTAAATTTTTGGTTAATAAATAATTATGCTTAGTTTTGGAATTGCAAAAATAATATTTTTTCAAAAAACACACCATTTAATATTTTATTTTATTTTTGCCCCGAAAAAAAACAAAAAAAAGACTACTGATGACATAAAAATAACAATAAAGGATAATTGAGAACATTTACATGTTTCTTTGTTACTGGAAATTTAGCGATTGTTTTGTAACATATCTAAAGAAGTAATTTCAATGGCTGAATAAGAATAAATTGAATTGGTTTTTGAATGTTAGATAAGTAAGTACCATTAGTAGCGTGAAACAGAATGTTTCGCGTTTTTTTATCCTTTTTATACCGAATAATTATAATCCTACATATTGTTGAATGACAAAACAGATAACCCATTTAAATATTAACCAAATACATTCATCATGAAAAAAATTACTTTTCTTTTCTTTGTTAGCGCAGTTATTAATATTGTAACATTTACAAGTTCTGCGCAGAATACTGCCCAAACCGGCTGCGACCCCGTAACAATTTCCAAAGTTGAAAACGAAGGTGCCGGAAACCGCATAACTTGGATTCAACCTACAGGTAGAGGGGAAGTGGTGATTACACAAGGCGGAAATTTTGTGGATAACAAGGTTGGACTCCCCGAAGATTTCGGTGTATATCACCGTTTTACGCCTGAAGAGTTAGCCATTATTAATGGTGGAAAATTATACCAATTCGTTTTTGCTCCTACGAAATCGTCTTGGCAGACAGAACCAGGTCATACTTTTACTATCCAAATTTATCAAGGAGGTATATGGGGGACTGAGGGCAATCGTAATCCAGGTAACCTTATATCCTCTCAAAAATTAAATAATAATAATTTAATCCCAAACAAAGAAAATACTATTACTTTGGAAACTCCGGTAACCATTGATGCTTCACAAGAACTATGGATTGGATATTATTGTATAAACATTGATCCCGTGGGCGCAGCTTCTGTCGGTACTGATGAAGAACCAAGAAAAGAAGGGAGGGGAAATATTTTCTTTTATCAACATCAATGGCATACAGTTTATGAAGTTGCATCGGCAGACTACAATTGGGTTATTAAAGGCAAGGTTCAAACTATAGAGGGTGCAACAGTAAATATCTATTATAATGAAAATAAATTAGTTTCTAACATTCCGGGCGCTACCTATTTTCATACTAATCCTACCGGAGAGGAGCATTGCTATAAAATAGAAGTAAACTGTTCAGAAGGAGGCGTTTCGCCTTTTTCGAATGAGGTTTGTATTTCAGAATCAGAGTGCCATCCTGCCACAGATTTAGAAGTAAAATATGCCGCAGATTGCAGTAGCGCAGATTTAACATGGAAAGCACCGGAGAATATGTCGGGAACAATTCTCTATAACGTCTATAGAAATGATACAATATTAATATCAAACCACAGTGACACTTCTTATACTACAACCAATTTTAATCCGAATATTGTAAATATTTGGTCGGTAAAAGTGGTTTGCCCGGAAGAGGAGTCTGATGCAATGAGTGTTACAAAAGAGGATTGCATTGTGGGAGTAAACGATAATATTATTGTCAGATTCAACATTTATCCAAATCCGGCAAATAATGAATTAAGAATTATGAATTATGAATTTCGGGATGTGGTTATTGAGATTTATGATGTTTACGGAAGAAAGCAGAAGGCAGAAGGCAGAAAGCAGAAAGCAGAGAATGAAATTGTAGTAGATGTATCAAATTTGGCATCGGGAATTTATTTTATAAAATTGATGGATGAAAACTGCTGTGCTGTGCAGCGGTTTATTAAAGAATGAAAGTTATGTTTATTTCAATTTATTTAACAACTAATATGTTTAACCAAAAAAATCAACTATTTATGACATAAAAAAACAACAAAACAAAAGATAAAAAGAAACATTAGCTTGGTTCTTTGTTACTGAAAATTTAGCGATCAATGTAACATCCAGAAGAAAGTTCAATGTTCACCATTTTAAGCGTGAACTTGACTACTTTCTTGGATGTTAGGTTCCGCTAAATACCTCAGTAACGGGAAGCAGTTAGGTTTCCCGCTTTTTTTTATCTCAATTTTTACAAAAAAAGTATAAAACAATACTATAAATCAATTAATTAATTTTAACAGTTGCGCCCGTACACGAATTAGGGTAAAAACAAATGAAAAAAGTTTTATTATCATTCACCTTGCTGACACTCATCTTTTTGGGTGTTCATGCACAATTCACTCCAACCCCCTGGTACATTACCGGCAATGGTGGAACAAATCCTTCCTCAAATTTTATCGGAACCACCGATAGAAATCCGTTAATCTTTAAAACAAATAACACGGAACGTATGCAACTGTTGCCTGATAAAGCATTTTTGGGAATAGGGACTTCTTCTCCTTTAGCTACACTGCATTTGCATTATCCAACAAGTATGAATCCTCCAAATTTTTTGGAGTTATTACAATTGACCACTTATTCAACAGGAATTGGTATTAATAGTGGCTTTAGTATTTTATCTCACAAAACCACCAACGACATCTACTTTAAGCAGCAGGAGAGTGCGAAGTTTTTTCTTGAGGGACCTGGTGGCGGGTTGGTGGTGGCGCAGGATGGAAACGTGGGGCTCGGAACAGATAACCCTCAACAAAAAGTACATATTGATGAGGGCAATCTGCTCATTACCAGCGTAAACTCCAGTTCTTCAGATTATCCTACCGGTGCCTTGCTTTTCGATGATTTTTCTAATACTCCTTGGTGTATAGAGTATCTTGGTGCTTCAGGGCTTAATTTTAGAAGATATAGCCCATTCATTTTTTCAGGGGCTGTTAATTCTAATCTCTTTTTATCAAATAATCAAAAAGTGGGAATCGGTACCCAAACTCCAAGCCAAAAATTGCATGTAAAAAATGGAAATATCATTATTACCGGTCCTTCAAAAAACACAGGATTAGAAAAGAATGCCATAATTTTTGATATTGAAGATGCAATTCTGCAAATTCCTCCTCCAAGCAAATGGGGAATTGAACGCGTATATGTTGGGAATAAGGAAGGGGGGCTTAATTTTTGGAAATATGGAAATTACGTTTCCCGGGATGAAGAAACCGAAAAAGGGATGGAATATCGTTCTGTAATGTATTTTGATCAAATGGATAACGTGGGAATTGGAACCACCACCCCGCAGGCAAAATTGGAGGTTGCCGGTGATTTTAAAGCACAAAGCGCGGAAATTGCCAATCTTACCGGTACCACCACTGCCGACAATTTGAAAGTTACCGGCTTGCTCTGTACCAAAGGAATTCGCGTTGCCCTTTCCGGCTCACCCTGCTGGCCCGATTATGTTTTGAGTAAAGATTATAAACTTTTGCCCTTAAATGAATTAGAAGAGTTTATTAACGAAAAACAACATCTGCCGAATGT
>Ga0209628_10000394_pt1 | contig 26526 bp, 21 predicted proteins | sample TergutCu122P4_FD_187285 | JGI IMG/M metagenome (GOLD analysis project Ga0209628, IMG submission 187285) | Cubitermes ugandensis P4 segment gut microbial communities from Kakamega Forest, Kenya - Cu122 P4 (SPAdes) (version 2) | ecosystem: Host-associated > Arthropoda: Insects > Digestive system...
AAACATTGACAACATTAACCCAAATGCACGAAAAATTTAAACTCACGGAAGAACAAATTTCAGAAATAACCGCTTTGCGAACCTATACCCATTGGCTACAACAAATAGAAGAACAACAAAATAGCATTTACAAATTATCTGAAAACGAAATAGAGTATTTAGTAAACTATGCAGAAACTTACACCGGTCGTGGCGTAGTATTTGTGAGAAATATTTTGTGTGGGTTGTATGGTGTTTGTTTGGAAGATGGAGATGCGGATTTCCTTGAGATTCCTCGCTCCGCTCGGAATGACGCGAGCAAATCTGCCCAATCAGTGTCATCAGAGTTCAAAATAAATGCCCTTGAAAATATCCAAATTTTTCCAAATCCAACAACAGAAGAGCTGCAAATTCAAAGTTCAAAGTTCAAGGTTAAAAGTATTGAGATTTTTGATGTTTACGGCAGAAACCTCTCATCCCACACCTCTTACCTCTCACCCCACACCTCAATTAACATTTCCCATTTGCACTCCGGAATCTATTTCATAAAAATAACCACCGATGCCGGAATGGTAGTAAAGAAAATAATTAAACAATAAATTTTAACCTATGAAATCAAAAATTTTAACATTTTTAGCTCTTTCTCTGTTTTTTGCCGGAGTTTTTTCTTCTTGCAAAAAGCCAGAATCCGAAAAACGTGAACCCGATAATCCGATAGAGTACCCGATTCAAATCTCTTATGAAGAATTTTCCTTAGAAGGAACCCAATGTCAATGGAAAAACGTACCATTCAACGACAAAGTTGTTGTAATTAATAACAACGAAGAATTAGAAAAATATCTTTCTTGTCCGGAAGATACTTATCCTGCCATTGATTTCTCTAAACAAACCCTACTATTAGCAAGCGGAAAATCTAACAGTGGTGTTTTGAACCTTTCTGTAACAGATCTTCAACAACACTCATTCAACAAATATAGTTTGGATTTAGAAATAACATTAAGTGATACTGCAGTTCGTAGCTCTTGGTTCAAAGCATTAATTATTAATAAAACCTCCGGCGATACTAAAGTAAGATTAAATACAATTATCAATAACCAAGAGACTATATATCCGATAGAAGTTCCTTTCTTGGATTATTCTTTGGAAAATTCGGATTGCAAGTGGCATGAATTTTTATTTGGTGTTTGTGATAGTAGTGATGTTATTATGATAAACAATAGAGAACAGTTGGAATACTGTTTTGATTGTTATTCAGAAGGAAACTATCCTATGATAGATTTTTCTAAACACACCTTAATATTAGCATTTGGAAAAATTTATCAGGATTTTACATTACCAGACACAAAAATATTGCAAAGGAGCTCTACTCATGAATATGTATTAAAAATTCATTTAACATCTTCTCCAAGCGATGAAAAAGGTTGGGCGGTTCCAATTATTGTAAATAAAATGCACAAGGAAAGTTATGTTAAATTACTGGTGAGCAAGAATTAGCGACGATGTTCCTATTGAATTAATTGTGGAGGTAGAATAAAAAAATATATTTTTTCCCATTTTCAATTTTTTATTGTTTTTTTGCGTTTCCTAAATAAATAGGCAACATGTACAATACTTCATCCCCAAAAAAGAAAGAATCGAAAAAAGAAATTACAAAATCAAGATGGATAAAACCATTTTGGGTGCTGTTTTGCATCGGAATAATATTTGTAACTATTTTATTCACACTGATTTCGTTTGGATTGGTAGGTTTTATGCCTTCCTTTACCGAATTGGAGAACCCGCGCACAAACTTAGCCACCGAAGTATATTCCAGCGATGGCGAGTTGCTGGGAAAATACTATTTTGAAAACCGCTCTCCGTGTAAATACGACGAACTTTCACCCCACCTCATTAATGCTTTGAAAGCAACGGAAGATGTTCGTTTTGAGAAACATTCGGGAATTGATATTCGGGCGTTGGGACGTGTTCTTGCCGGAGTAGTTACCAAATCAAACAAGGGAGGAGGCAGTACAATTACGCAACAATTGGCAAAAAACTTGTTCCCCAGAGACCCCGATGCCAATAAAATTACCACCATTTTTACCAAATTCAAAGAATGGGTGGTTGCCGTAAAATTGGAGCGCGAATACTCGAAAAATGAAATTTTAGCCATGTATTTGAATACCGTGGATTTCGGAAATAACTCCATGGGTATCAAATCGGCTGCCGCTACCTACTTTAGCAAAACACCGGCAGACTTAAATATTGAACAATCCGCGTTGTTGGTGGGTATTTTAAAAGCACCCACAAAATATAGCCCAAAACGAAACCCAACTGCTTCGCTGTTAAGAAGAAACACCGTGATAGACCAACTTTATAAATACAGATATTTAACAAAACAGGAACGCGATTCTATACAGGCACTCTCTATCGATTTGTCGAATTTTGCGATACAACATCATGCCATAGGGATTGCTACCTATTTTAGAGAGTATCTTCGGGCATGGCTAACAGACTGGTGTAAAAATAATCCCAAACCGGATGGTTCTTTTTATGATATTTATAGGGACGGGCTGAAAATTTATACAACCATCGATTCGCGGATGCAAAAACATGCGGAACAAGCTGTGCAAGAGCATGTTTGCAAATATTTACAACCGATGTTTTTTCAGCACATAAAAGGGCAAAAAAATGCGCCTTTTACCAGTATTACGGAAGCAGAAACCCAACGCATTTTAAACTCCGGCATGAAACGCTCCGAACGGTATGAACTTATGAAAGATGCAGATGCATCCGACGAAGAGATAAAGAAAGCATTTTCTACTAAAGTTCAGATGAAAGTTTTAACATGGGACAGAGGGATGGTAGATACTTTGATGACACCCATGGATTCTATCCGATACATGAAATCATTCCTGCACTGCGGCATGATGGCTATGGAAACACATACCGGTCACGTAAGGGCATACGTGGGAGGATTAAATTATCAGTATTTTCAATTCGACCACGTGAAACTATCTAAACGTCAAGTGGGTTCAACTTTTAAACCTTACGTTTATACGGTGGCATTGCAATCGGGTGAATACTCTCCGTGTACGTTGGTGCCGAATGTGCCGGTTACTTTTCAATTGCCGGAGGGGGGCACATGGACTCCTAAAAATTCAAGTGATTACAAAAGCGGCATGATGCTTCCTTTAAGCGAAGCACTTGCCGCATCACTCAATTATATTTCTGCCTTTTTAATGAAACAATTTGGTCCTCAAGCAGTAATTCAATTGGTAAGAAATATGGGAATTACTTCCGATATTCCTGCGGTGCCTTCTATTTGTTTGGGAGCCTGCGAGTTGTCGCTTTATGAACAAGTGGGTGCCATTAATTGTTTTCCCAACCAGGGCGTGTATGTTGAGCCTACTTTCATTACAAGAATTTGCGACAACAACGGCAGCACCATTTTTGAGTATGTGCCCAAAACCAACGAAGCAATGGACCAAATTACGGCGTTTAAAATGGCAAAATTGATGCAAGGGGTGGTTGACCACGGAACCGGTGCGCGTCTTCGCGGACAATACAAACTCACTTTTCCGCTGGCAGGAAAAACAGGTACCACTGATAATCAATCTGATGGCTGGTTCGTGGGTTATACGCCTGTGCTTACCGCAGGCGCGTGGGTGGGCTGCGAAGATAGAGCCGCACATTTCCGCACTACCGCTTTGGGACAGGGCGCAAGAACTGCCATGCCGGTTTTTGCACTCTTTATGCAAAAATGTTACGAAGACCCCGCACTACCCTACCACAAAATTATTGCAGATGCAACTAAAAATCAGGGATACGATTTTATTACTCCTGCTGCTTACACAGGCGACTCCGGCGGGTGCAACGAAAAACCTAAAGAACGGAAAAAACCTGATTTCGACTAATTGTTTTCTCACAAAATAAAAGATAATTATTACCACAAATGAAACATACACCCTCGCATAACAGAACTTTTTGGATTTTCGTTATTTGCTTATCATTAATAGGTTTTGTTACAGGTATTATTGGATTTAGAGAAGAAAACGGCGGAGCCTTTACCGGAAATAATCTCTACCATACGTTTCAAATGTTTTTACTGAACTATTTTTTTATCCATGAAATCAAATCGCTTTGGTTGGAGTTGGCGCGATGGATCATTTTATTCGTTTTCCTTTTGATTACATTTCAATTGTTTATTACAATTATTGCCCCACAATTCATTCAACAAAATAAAATACGTTTTTTATACAAAAACCACATCATTATTTGTGGGTTGAATGAAATGACTATGGAGATTATTCACAAATTCACCGGCTCTAAAATTGTGGTTATTGCACCGGAAAATAATAAATACGCAGAAAGTTTGCATCAGCGTAGAATTAAACTAATTATGGGTGATCCAACCGATACATTTATTCTGAAAACTGCAGCGATTCGGAAAGTGGCAAAACTATTTGCGGTAACCCATAGCGATAAACAAAATGTAGAGATTGCACAAGTGGCTTTTTCTATACTTAAAACAGCGAAAAGAAAAGAGGTGTTGCCCTGTTTTGTGTTAGTTAACGAGCCGAAAATGAAATCCATTTTGGAAGAAACTGCTTTTTTTAAGTATAAAACCGGTAATTTTGATGCTTTGTTGTTTAATATCAATGAAATAGGGATTAAATACGGCATTTGTATGAATATTGATAAAATGTTGCCGGCTACGTTGAAAAAATCGCCCGAAATTCTTATTGTGGGGCTTACCGATAAAACGGAAAATGTAATTCTTAACTTTGCACATTGCACTAATATGCAGCGCAATAGGTTTAAAGTTTCCATTTTTGAACCGGAGAAAACAAAAATGGATCTTTTCCTGAAAAAATATCATTATTTAAACGATTATTTGGAAATAAAAACGGGTGATAATCTTGAAAAACTATGCACAGAGAAAATTTTTGATTCCATTTTTATTTGCGGAGAAAGCCAAATGAATGATATCAAACAAGCGATTGAAATTCACTACCTTATAGGCAAGCAAGCCCCAAATATTTTTCTTTTTTGTAACGATACAAGTATTATAAACGTATCCCTGCAAGAAGATTTGGAGAAAAAGAAAATATTTCTCATAAATCTTTACCAACTTATTGCAGATTACGTTTTTGAATTGAATGAAAATATTGAATCGCAAGCAAAAGAAGCGCACTATTTTTGGAATAATGTTTACAAAAAGAATACCGAATGGGATGATTTATCGGGGCATTTCAAACAATCAAATCGAAATCAAATTTTAGACATTTTTTTGAAAACATATATCGCTTTTGGAAAAACAACCGATGATTTTAAACATTGTTTGGTTTCACTTTCCGATAAAGAAAAAGAAACTTTGGCTATGATGGAACATCGCCGCTGGGTGCTCGAAAAACTCATAAATGGCTGGGTGTTTGGCGAAAGAGATAACGAATTTAAACGGCATGATTGTTTTATCCCGTGGAGTGAATTATCGGAAGAACAACAAGCCAAAGACTACGACGCAATAAACTTAATGCTCAAACTTTTAAATAAAAAATAAAAATGGCACACGATATATTTATTAGCTATTCAACAAAAGACCAGCATGTTGTAAATGGGTTATCTGCATTTCTTGAGCAAAAAGGGATCGGTTGTTTTATAGCATCGCGAGATATCCCAAACGGAATTGTTTGGGCAAAAGCAGTTACCGAAGCTATCGAAAATTGTAAGTTAATGGTGGTGGTCTTCTCTGAAAACTTTAATTCATCCAAACAAGTGGATAGAGAAATTGAGATGTGTATTGAAGAAGGTAAATCTATTCTGACTTATAAAATAGAAAATGTTGAATTTAAAGGAGTTAAAAAGTACTTTCTTAAAAATTTGAATTGGATAGATGCTTTTCCTAATCCTGAAAAAAGCTTTGAAAAATTGTATGATAATATTTTGAGGTTGCTTCCGGAAATTAGTAAGGAGAAGGGAGAAGAGCAGAAAAGCAGAAGCGCAGAAGAGCAGAAAGCAGAAAAGCAGAAAAGCAGAAAAATAAATAATACCTTGAACCCTTATTCTCAAAAAACTCCCTTAGTAGAAGAAAAACCCTTATTCCCAAAAAGTTCCCTTAGTAGCAAAAGGAAACCGGTTATTCCGCTGTTAATTATGGGTGGTGTTATTGTTTTGGTTGTTGCATCAGTTTTGTATTATATTAATAATAAACCGGAAAACATTCAAGAAAACAACGCTCCAACAAATGAAGAAACTATAAATATTGAACCTTTACCACAAGAACACCCAAGTGCTGAAATTGATACGAGTATTCAGATTATTAATAAAATTGAACTCCAAAAAGAAAATAATAAACCGTCAACCGCAGTTTCCACAAATAAAAATGATAACAATCGCCAACCCTCTGAAACTAAAATTGAATACGTAAAACGTTCTTATTCATCACCAACTATTCTCGTTTCTACTTCAGGTGAACAATTTGAAGTTGCTGAAGGAGACTCTTTTGAAGGAGAAGTAGAAAAGGGAACCGGTAAAATTATTCAAGGTAAAGTTAAAGATAAAGATAATAAAATCAAACACTTATTCCTACTCAAAAGAAATCAATAATGAAAAAGCGGTGCGTTAATTTCTTATTTATCATTCTTTACCTGGCAAGTGTATTGCAAGCGCAAACCTATGCTTCCCTTAAGTTAGCCGAAATAGGAAAACTCTTTCCAAAAACTTGTATTCCTCCAAAGGATTCCATCTTTGATTGTCCTCAAATCATTAGTAGCAAGTCTTTTATCATTCAATATGATGCAAAAGGGGAAGTAGTACATTTGGGTATCGCACTCTTCAGCCCTGAAACCAAACAAATGATTAACACACCGGTCTGTAATTTTATTGAAAGGCTCACCCTTGAATTACTATTACAAAAAACAGAGGAGAAGAGCAACAAAAAAATGAATGAATATCAGGTGAAATTAGAAGGAAGCAGTCATGCAAATTTAAGAAGTTCGCATACGCTTTCGATTACGGAGTTGCTTAATTTTTTAAGACTTCCGGTTCGATTTGCCTTGCATCAAGAAGAGGAAACGTATTATGCAAGTTGGCTGCAAGAAACCGGTGATACGTATGTTATCTCTTTTCCGGCTTCCCGTGAACTCATTTTCGGCACGAATAAAAAAGAATCGGACATCATTTTGGGCAAGCAATTGTTAGAAAATAGATGTGAGCATCTTTCCAAAGAAAATATCTCGGTTAAAAAAAATGAGCTGGAACCATTGCCAAGTAATAATACCGTTTTTTTCCGGAAAGGAGGCGAGTATATCCTTTCCGAATTAAATGCCGACACTTACTATATTCAAAATTCCGATAATAACTTCATCCCTGTTACAGATGTTGGTAATCCTGCACTTTTTTTGAAAAATTTATTGCTGATTCCCCAACTCAAAACCACCCTGAAAATTCATATCAAACATCGTATGTACGGAAATTTTACACCGGAATTTGAAATAAAACCCCACGACTTTAATTGCTTTTTTCAACCCGAATTTGACATCTATTGCCATGTAGATGATTCCAAAGAAGGTTTATTGAAAGCAACCATAGTGTTACACAATAGAATGTTCAACTACATGCACTTACTATCAATTACAACTTCCGAAAAGATACTTTTTCAAGAAAATGGAGTGTTGGAAGCGGAGTTCTTCTCTAACATTCCGCAACATAATATTAAAAATCTATTCGACAATTAAAATAACCCTATTATGAGAAAAAAACTACTTTTTATTTTGCTAATCATCTCTTTTGCCGGAGGTAATGCTTTTGCTCAATCCAATAATTATCAGCAAAATTATGATGAATCGTCTATAGAAAAACCAAATGCTTCTATAGATGTTTTTTGGTTGATTATTACCGATGGTTTGAACAAACAAGAGGTAAAAAAACAGATTGAAAAAAACACGACATTTTTGTTTACTGCCATGGCTATTGCCGTAATGAAGGATACTTTACCCGATTTATCGGCAATAAGTATTTCCCCGGAAGCCGCCAAGACACTGTTATCCATGTGGAATACAAGTGCCATGGGGCGTCCGGAGAAAAATATTGAACGTCAATGTTTGCTGCGACCCCAAGGCGGTTATCAAGTTCGGGATATTCCTGTACTCATGTTGGAAGCGCCCGAAAAAGACAAAAAACAGAGTTTAGTTATTAATTATACAAATACCGGAGCTATTGATGACATTTTCATTGCAGTTCACGGAATCGTGGATTTTTATGACCATAATGCAAATGTAAGTGATTTTGTTAGAAGACAAAAGATTTTAGATTTAGTAGAAAGGTTTCGGACAGCCTATAATATGAAAGATGTCGGATTATTGGAAAAAGTATTTAGCAATAACGCACTCATAATTACCGGAAAAGTAATTAGAGAAAAACCCAACTCCGACCAATTGTTAAAAAACAACTTGCCCGCCGAAAGAATTGAATATGTTACACAAACAAAAGAGCAGTATTTAAAAAAACTCAAACTTATTTTTGATATGGTAAAATATATCAATGTGGTTTTTGAGGATATTGAAATATCTACACATACAAAATTTTCTGAAATCTACGGAGTGAGTTTGAAACAAAAATGGAATGCCTCCAATTATAGTGATGAAGGCTTTTTGTTTCTTATGATTGATTTTAAAAACGAAAGCGAACCTGTAATTCAAGTAAGAGCGTGGCAGCCCATGATGTTTAAAGGGCAGCAACTAAAACCGGAAGAAAAATTTAGAACCACTTCGTTTGGAGATTTACGGGGACGATAATTTTTTTATATCTAAAATTATGAAGAAAACATTTATCATTTTGTTGTTATTTTTTGGGGCATTTTTTTCCGGCGTAGCACAAGATTTAATTTTTGAACAAGATTATAAAAGAACAGGAACTTGTTTTTCTCTTGGCACTGAAGCCTGTGTTACCATAATCGCAAATAATTATCTTGAATTGACCTTTGAGTCAAATGTTGATTCTACTCTCAAAATAGCTGAAGCCCTTGTAGGTCAAAATATTGAATATCTCATATATCTTCCAACCGATAAAATTGAATATTTTGACAGAATTTTGACTGTTTATTGTCCGGCATTCAACAAAAAAGTACATATTCCGCTGTTATTAGGTCCTAAAGATTCTGAATTTTATTTGGTTTCCGCTACGGAATGTTTTAAGCCGCATTTTGAAAAAGGGGTGGCACTCTTTAAAAAATGCCTGTACAATGATGCAAAAGAGGAGTTTTTTATAGCGAAAGAAGATTGTTTTGACACGCCGCCGATCAATGATATTGCCAAACGAATTAAGGTAATAGATTCAATTTTAATGTTACAAAAATTAGCAAAAGTTACTTATGAATTATTAGATTATAAAAAAGCTGAAGTGTATTACAAACAAATTCACGCTTTAAACAAGGACGATAGTTTTGCGGAGCAAAGATATATGGAGTGCAGAAATGAAAACATAAATTATTGTGAAATGTATATTAATTTTGCAAAAAATTATGAGTTGAATCATGAATATGAAAAATCCAAATTATTAGAAAAAAAAGCATTGGAAAACAAATGCAATAACGATTCAAACACTGAAAAGTTGGATGTGGATATACCAAATAAAGAAATGAGCGTACAAGATTTTCCCAATGAGCAATCCAAAGCAAAAAAAAGAGAAATAGCATTTGCCATTACTTATCAATGGAGTTGGCGGGCACCTTTTGGCATTTCCATGGGGGGATATAAAGACCGAAAACTGTCGGCATATTTTACTTTTTTGTTTAATACAGAATTTTTCAGCACCAAACAAACAAAGCGGGCACCCGAATTTGACGCTACTATTGGTTTGACAGCAAGACCGGTGAACAACAAGTATGTTCCGATATGGCTGACTATTGGCGCGGGATATACCGGTATCACCAACATAAAAGGCAGTAGCTTTTACCATGCTTTTTCTCCTGAAATTGGGGTTCTCATAAAAATTCCTTTTGGTAGGGAACCCAAAGCAGGTTTAGCTATAAAATATAACTTTCAATATCGTGTTGAATTATTTTCTCACGGAATTATTAAACCGGTAAACCACGCCGTGGGGTTAGGGTTTTGTTTTTAAAAAAAATTATCAATAATGAAGACTCAAAAACAACATTTCAAAATAATTAGTTCTACGCTCTTTTTTTTATTGTTTATTGGCATAAACATATCCGTAATTTCACAAAATTTAGTAGTAGAACAAGACTTTACAAGGGTTGGCACATGTCTTTCCCCAGATGATGAAGCCTGCGTTACTATAATTGCCAGCAGATTACTTAGTTTAACTTTCGAATCGAATGTTGATTCTGCAATCAATATTGCTTTAAAAAAACAGGTAGGGCAAAACATTGAATATACAATCTATTTTCCAACCGACAAACTCGAATATTTTGATAGAATTTTAACTGTTTATTGTCAATCTTTTGCTAAAGGGGTACAAATTAGACTTAAATTAAGAACTAAAGAATCGGAACTATACTATGTTTCTGTTACAGAGTGTTATAAGCTGTATTTAGAAAAAGGGTTAGCATTATTTAGACAATGTTCCTATTTTGATGCTAAGGAGGAATTTAGAAAAGCCCAGGAAGATTGTTCCGATGCACCTCCTAATGACGATGTTAAAAACAAAATTATAGCCATAGACTCGATAATAAAGTTGAAAAAATTAGCAAAAGATTGCTATGAAATATTAGATTTTAAAAAAGCCGAAGATTATTACAGTGCAATTGTATCTTTAAACAAAGACGATAATTTTGCCTATCAAAAAATGCTTGAATGCAGGTTGGAAAACAGTAAATACTGCCAACTTTATGTTATCAATGCAAGAAATCTTTTTGACAAAAAAGAGTTTGTCAAAGCAGAAATGTTGTATAAAAAAATTATTGAAAACGGCTGCCCAAATGACCATATTGATTGGGCAAAAATGTATTTGGAAAAGATAAGTAAAAAATTGAGTAGAAGGAAACATGATAGAAGTGCTCCTGATAGAAGTGCTATTGACCGCAAGAAAGTGGTTCCTTCCACAGTTTTTACGCTTCAATGGGCATATAAAAAACGGTTTGGTTTTTCAATAGGAGGATATCCCGACAGAAAAGTGTCTGCTTATTTTACTTTTTTGTTTAATAGTGAGAAAATTTATGCAGTTGAAGAAAAATTAATCTCAAATAAGGGGCATGATTTTGATGCTACACTTGGCATAACCATAAGGCCAATAAAGAACAAGTATGCTCCTTTATGGTTAGCCTTTGGAGCAGGATATTCCGGCTTAGTTCATTCCGTTTCCCCTGAAATAGGTATTTTGGCAAAAATACCCTTTGGAAAAGATACAAAAGTGGGATTGGCATTAAGCTACCATTTCAAATATCGTGCTGCGCTACTTCCGGGAACACAAAAATATGTTCCTGCGTTTAATCATATTGTGGGTATTGGTTTTTGCTTTTAAAAATTATATTTTGACTAATTGTTTTGTCACTAAAATAAAAGATAATGAAAAATAATTTCGAATTTCAAAACCCGACGCAACTCATTTTTGGAAAAGGAACAATAGCTCGGTTGACGCAATTGATACCCAAAAATGAAAAAATATTAGTAACATTCGGCAGTGGAAGTGTGAAGCAAAACGGAGTGTATGAACAAGTCTCTCTTGCATTGCAAGAATTTGATTATGTGGAGTTTTGGGGCATTGAACCCAACCCTACAGTAGAAACGTTGCGCAAAGCCATTGCACTGGGAAAGCAAGAAAGAGTTACCTACATTTTGGCTGTTGGGGGTGGTTCTGTTATTGATGGCACAAAACTGATATCATCTGCCATTCCTTACAATGGCGATGCTTGGGAACTTGTTTTGAAGCCTTCAAAAATAGGGAAAATGGTGCCGTTTGCCTCGGTGCTTACTTTGCCTGCCACAGGCTCCGAAATGAACTGTGGCGCAGTTATTTCAAACTCAGAAAAACAGGAAAAATACGCCTTTTTCTCCTCTTACCCGCAATTTTCAATTTTAGACCCAACGGTAACTTTCACCCTGCCCGAATTTCAAATCGCCTGCGGAATTGCCGATACGTTTATTCATGTACTAGAGCAATATCTTACTGTAACTGAAGAATCTCTGCTGATGGACAGGTGGTCGGAAAGTATTATGCAAACCTTGATTGAGTTGGCTCCAAAAATCAAAGCCAACAAAAAAGATTACGAATCAATGTCGGAATTTATGATTTGCGCCACAATGGCATTGAACGGATTTACATCGATGGGGATGACCGAAGATTGGGCTACCCACCTGATTGGTCACGAAATTACTGCACTGCACGGGATTACGCACGGACAAACGTTGGCAATAGTGGTTTTAGGTACTATGAAAGTAATGCGCGAACAAAAAAAAGCAAAAATGTTACAGTTTGGCATTCGTGTTTTTAATATTATTGAAGGAACTGAAGAAGAGCGCATTAACAAAACCATTGCTGCTTGCGAACAATTTTTCCGTTCCATTGGATTGGCTACAAAACTTCACGAATTGAACATTGGGGGAGAAACCATTACCACAATAAAAGAGCGTTTTTTGCACCGCGATACTCGCTTAGGGGAGTGTGGAAATATTGACGGAAATGTAACGGAATTGATTTTGAAAGCGTGCTTGTAGAACGTGGTGGCGGCTTTGCGATGGCGGGGGGACTCACAAAAGTTCCTGCTGGCTACACACTTGAATATCAGCACAAAACAATCTGCGGGCGTACACCTTCGCTTGCGTGAAACCGCTCGTTAATTTCTTTCGCTATCAGTAGGATAATTACCCATTACAGTCAACCACAACGCCTCTGTCACATACGTTTTACCAATGTAAAAACCGCTATTTGCACATTTTCTCTGCGCATAAATCATATCAAAGGATACGTTGTTTGCCGTAAATGTTTCTGTAATTTTCATTTTCTCGTTCATTGTTAAATAATTTTTCACAAGAACAAATTTGGTTTGTTGATGCTTTAATGGATGAGGCAGCTGAAAATGGTTTTATAGTTAAGATAGGAGGGATAACATGATAAAATCTCCATTACGTTATCCCGGCGGTAAAAGCAGAGCAGTTGAAACAATCGCAAAACTGATACCCGATTTTGAGGAGTTCAGAGAGCCTTTTTTGGGAGGAGGTTCGGTTTTTGTATATGTGAAGCAGCGTTACCCAAATAAAAAATATTGGGTTAATGACTTGTATTCTGAATTATACAAATTCTGGACGATGACTCAAAAAGATGTAAACGCTCTTATTGACAAAGTCTATCAATGGCGGGAACAATATTCAATTGGGAAAGAATTGTTTCAGTTTCTTAACAAAAATCTTACTCATTTTAACGATTTGGAAAAAGCGGCTGCATTCTTCATCTTTAATCGTGTTACCTTTTCGGGTACAACATTAAGTGGTGGATATAGCGAAAGTGCTTTTACAGGTCGTTTCACAGAGAGTAGTATTAAAAGGCTGAACGATTTGGCAAAAGTGATAAATGGTACAACAATCACTAATTATGATTACGAAGATGTAGTGAAAAAAGAGGGCGAAAATGTGTTTATATTCCTTGACCCACCCTATTATTCTGCAACAAAATCAGCTTTGTACGGAAAAAACGGAAATCTTCATAAGTCATTTGACCACAGACGTTTTGCAGAAAACATGAAGAAGTGTAAACACAAATGGCTGATTACTTACGACGATAGTGAATATATTCGTAGTTTATTTTCTTTTGCAAATATTATTCCTTGGAATTTAACGTACGGAATGAGGAATATTAATGAAAATTCGGACCAAACCGGGAAAGAGTTATTTATATCAAATTACATTCTGAAAAAAAATCAAAATAAAGATGAACAGTTACAATTATTCGACTGATTCTAATAGAAAAGTATCTATTGTAACTATTCCTTTCTCCGCCACGATGCGTAAATTCCCACCAAGGAGAGCACCGCGAAAACCATAAAGGTAACGTGCATACTTTGAAGAAATTTGGAATACATAGATGGTTCAATGGTTTCATTACCTGCAATTAATGCTATTGCCATGCCGGCAATCCCCATGCTGAATGCCTGCCCCGTGAGGCGTACTGTTCCCGTGGTGGCAGAAGCCTGTCCGTAAAGTTTTTTATCCACCGAACTCATGATAACATTGGTGTTTGGAGAGGCAAAAATGCCAAAACCAATTCCTAAAATAAGCAAAATAATGATTAGAAAATAAACCGGAGTGGTATCATTTACAAAACATAAGCCCAATAGTCCGGCAAAACTGAAACCCATCCCTAAAGTGGCTAAGTTGGGCGGTGCCATTTTATTCGACAATCTACCTGAAACCAACGAAAACAGCGATTGAATACACGCCTGAGAGATTAAAATAAAACCGGCGTGACGCGCATCAAAACCTTTAATGTATTGCAAATACAAACTCAACATAAAGGTTACCGCCGAGGTGGAAGCATAATTTATTAATGCTGCCAAAGAGGAAAAAACGAAAACGCGGTTGCCCCTGAATAGTTGGATGTTAAACACAGGTGCACGGTGGTTTTTTTCATAAAAAATAAATATTGAAAAAGAGATGATGCCCAAAAAGAGCCAAATGAAACCGGCAATTTTCGGGAGCTCGGTAAAACCGTAAATCAAACTGAAAAGTGCTAACGCATAAATGATGCTTCCCACGTAGTCGAATTTTTCTCCCTTAGATTCAATCCATTCCGTTCTTAAAAAAAGTCGGGAAAGCACCACGATGACCAACCCCACTGCACCGCAGGAAAAAAATATGCTTTGCCACCCCCAATAATGCGTCATCAATCCGCCTAAAAACGGACCGGCAGCCAAAGATAAATAAACCACAGCAGAATGGATCCCCAAAGCCTTGCCCCTTTTTTCCGGTGAAAAACAAGAAGTTAGGATTGCCATATTGGTGCCGAACATCATCGCGCTTCCCAATCCGGAAATAATCCGTAACAATATTATGATGAAGCCGGTAGGGGCAAAACCCGCTAAAAAGGTGGACAAAAAGTAAACCAAAACCCCCCATTCAAAAACTTTTTTTCTGCCGATTAAATCTGCCAAACGGGCAAAGGGCACCTGAAATATGGCTGAAGAAATGAGATAGGCGGTGCTTACCCAGGTGAGCGTAACTGCTTTAAACGAAAATGCTTTGCTAATATCGGGTAAAGCCAAGGTGATGGAAGAACCCGTGAACGGCACCAAAAATGCAGCCATGCAAAGCACGATAAGAATTTTGTTGGCTTGTGTAAAAGTGGGGCGTTTCATCGGTTTCTTTAAACGATTAAAACAACAAATAATTATTTTTCCATTGAAGAGAAAGATTTTAAGATATTTTTGCTGGTGAAAAATGTCAGCTAATATGAATCTCCAAAATTGTTTTCCGATTATTAATCAAACAGATGATTGTAAACGCTTTACGGCTAACATTCGCGCTAATGCAGAACGTTATATTCGGGAGAACAAATTGCAATCGCTGGTGCTGGGCATTTCGGGCGGCATCGACAGTGCCGTGTGCGCCGCCCTGCTAAAACCGGTTTGTGAAACATGCCACATTCCGCTTATTGGACGCTCTATTACCATTGAAACTAACAAACCAGATGAAATTGAACGTTCAATCAAGATTGGAGATAATTTTTGCCATGATTTTGAATATCTTGATGTTACGAAAACATTTTTAGAAAACAAAAAAAATCTGATACTTCTTGATGATTCGATGCTTTCTAAATTGCGGCAGGGAAATATGAAAGCCCGAATGCGTATGATGTTGTTGTATGATTTGGCGCAACTGCATCGCGGAATGGTGATTGCAACCGATAATTTTACGGAATATCTCACCGGTTTTTGGACGTTGCACGGCGATGTAGGCGATTATGCACCTTTGCTAAATCTTTGGAAAACAGAAGTGTATGCAATCGCTACTCTCTTACTATCCGAATGTAATGATAAACAGAGAGATGCGCTGCAATTGTGTATAGATGCCGTTCCGGTGGATGGGTTAGGAATTAGCAGTTGCGATTGCGAACAATTGGGCGTTGCTGATTATTTTGAAGCAGATAAATTGTTTACCCGCTATTTTTCAGGGGAAAAGGATTTGGAATCGCACCCGTTAATTAAAAGATACAACCAATCACACTACAAGCGGAAACTCCCAATTTCAATGACAAGAGATGAGTTGATGAGGTAATTTCAGGGTTACTCCCATTCAATGGTAGCCGGTGGTTTAGCACTGATGTCGTAAGCCACCCGGTTCACACCTTGAACGTAATAAATAATTTCGTTAGAAACTTCGGAAAGAAACTCGTAAGGAAGTTGCACACAATTCGCAGTCATCGCATTGGTTGAGTGCACCGCTCTGAGTACCACCGCATTTTCGTAAGTTCTCTCCTCGTTCACAACGCCCACAGATTTTACAGGCAGCAAAATAGCACCGGCTTGCCACACTTGTTCGTACAAACCGTGTTTTTTTAAAGCAGTAATGAAAACATGGTCTGCATCTTGCAAAATGCGCACTCTTTCGGCGGTAATTTCGCCCAGAATACGCACGCCCAATCCGGGTCCCGGAAACGGATGTCTTTGCAAGAACGAATCGGGGATACCCAATTCTGCTCCTACTTTGCGTACTTCATCCTTAAACAAAAGCTTCAACGGTTCAACTAATTTCAAGTTCAATTTTTCGGGGAGACCGCCCACATTGTGGTGCGATTTGACGATTTTTCCCGAAGCAGACAAAGATTCGAGAATGTCGGGATAGATTGTGCCTTGTCCCAACCATTTGATATTTTGCAATTTGTTAGCTTCTTCATCAAACACGTCAATAAATCCTTTTCCGATGATTTTTCGTTTGGTTTCGGGGTCGGTAACCCCTTTCAGCGCATCGTAAAAACGTTGTGCCGCCCGAACTCCAATTGTATTCAAACCCAATGTTTTATAACTTTCCAAAACCTCTTCAAACTCATTTTTGCGCAACAAGCCGTGGTCAACAAAAATACAAAAGAGGTTATTTCCGATGGCTTTGTTCAGCAGAACCGCCGTTACGGTAGAATCCACGCCGCCGGATAATCCAAGCACAACGCGGTCGTTGCCCAACTGTTCTTTAAGTTCATTTACAGTGGTTTCAACAAATAATGCGGGCGATAACTTCTCAATACGCTCGCGTTCTAAAGTGATATTTTTTTCGTTCATGCGGCAAAAATACACAAAAAAAAAATTTTTTTTGAAAAAAAAGTTCTCTTTTTTATACAATTACTGGCATGATTTTTGTAAAATAATAACGCAAATTTGAGACACAGTGCGCAGTAGAAGCCGCACACCACGTCTCTACAAAAAAATAATGTTATGAAAACCGGAAAAATTAATGTAAAAACAGAAAACATTTTCCCCATTATCAAGAAATTTTTATACTCCGACCACGATATTTTTCTTAGGGAGTTGATTTCTAATGCAGTAGATGCTACGCAAAAGCTGAGTACCTTGGTAAAATCGGGGGTGGCGCAGGTGGATTTGAGCGACACAACGATTGAAGTGCTTGTTAATAAAGAGAAAAAAACGCTTCATATTTTGGATAAAGGAATTGGGATGACCGAAGAGGAAGTGCTCAAGTATATCAACCAAATTGCTTTTTCCAGTGCCGAAGAGTTTCTTGAAAAGTACAAAGGAACCGATGCTGCAAGTATTATTGGGCATTTTGGGTTGGGGTTTTATTCGTCGTTTATGGTGGCTAAAGAGGTGGAAATCATCACCAAATCGTATATCGAGGAAGCCCCCGCAGTACGTTGGGTGTGCGACGGTTCGCCGCAGTACAAAATGGAAAAACATGCGCGAACCGAGCGCGGAACCGAGATTATTCTGCATATTTCGGAAGAGGATGAACAATTTTTAGATGAGTACAAAATTGTTGAACTATTAAAAAAGTATTGTCGCTTTTTGCCGGTGCCTATCCGTTGCGGAAACGAAAAATATTGGGATAAACCCGAAGGCGAAGAAAAATCAAAAGAGTTTGAACGCCCCCGTATTATCAACAATACCAATCCGTTGTGGAAACAAGCCCCCAGCGGATTAACTCAGGAAGATTATCTGAAATTCTACCGCGAACTCTATCCCATGACCTTTGAAGAGCCTTTATTCCAAATTCATTTGAATGTGGACTATCCGTTCAATCTCACCGGAATCTTATATTTTCCGAAAGTGAAAAATCAGATGGAGTTTCAAAAGAACAAAGTGCAACTTTATTGTAATCAAGTGTTTATAACCGACCAATTGGAAGGAATTATTCCGGAATTTATGCAATTGTTGCACGGCGTAATTGATTCTCCCGATATTCCGTTGAACGTTTCGCGTTCCTATTTGCAATCGGATGCGGCAGTGAAAAAAATATCTACCCACATCACCAAGAAAGTAGCCGATAAGTTGGAAGAGATGTTTAAAAACGACCGCGAAGATTTTGAAAAGAAATGGGATGATATTAAAGTATTTATTCAGTATGGTTGTGTTACCGATGAAAAGTTTTACGATAGAGCCAAATCATTTTATCTGTTGAAAAACATTGAAAATAAATATTTTACGCTTGATGAATACAAGACACATATTGAAGCGTTGCAAAAAGATAAAGAGGAGAATCTCATCTATTTATATGCTTCCGATGTGGATTCTCAACACGTTTATATTCAAGCAGCTAAAGAGCGCGGGTATGATATTTTGTTGCTCGACGGATTTTTAGACACGCACTTTATCAATATGTTGGAACAAAAATTGGAAAAATCGCGTTTTACCAGAGTAGATGCTGATATTATTGATAAATTGATTCAAAAGGATGAGGTACAAGTTTCAAAATTATCTGAAGAGGAAGCCAAAAAACTCAAAGAACTTTTTGACAATACGGTTGAAAAAGAGAAATTTACGGTTAGTGTGGAGTCGTTAAGTGAAACAGATTTGCCTATAATGCTTACCCGCAATGAGTTTATGCGTCGTTATCAGGATATGGAAAAACTATCGGGGCAAAAAAGTTTCTATGGTGCTTTCGACCATTACATGTTGGTGGTAAACGGCAATCACGAATTAGCAACCCAATTGTTGCACGAACCCGATTCGGAAAAACAAACCACATTAACCAAGCAACTGATTGACTTGGCTTTACTGTCTCAAAATTTGCTCACTGGCGAAAAATTGAGTGAATTTGTGAAACGGAGCGTGGGGCTGTTAGGGGAGTAGGAGGGAGCGTAATGCATATTTAATAGTTTGCACTTGCTCTGAGTCAAAAACTGACAATTACTTTAGCTCATTTTTTCACAAAGGTATATGTTGCAATTGTAAGAACATTATCTCCACTTCCCGAAGTAGAGATTAATCTGTACCCTTTCTCTGTAATGCTATTAAGTGCTTTATTTATCGTTATTACATTGCTGGAAATACCTTTAGGAAGGTTTTCAAGATTAATTTTTTCCATTTTTCCGTCTTCATTCACAATTGTTATTGCACTATTGCCGCCTGTTGCAACTTCTACAGTTCGCACGATTAGTATCTTCTCATCTTCTGCATTTTTAAATGGTTGAGTACTAAATCCTAATAATAAACATGAAAGTGTAACCACTCCCACAATGACCATTGTTTTTTTAAATTTTTCCATTTTTTAATTGATTTTTGGTTTATAATATGAGGGGATTCCGAATAATAGGCGATGCATTTTAATACTCATAAAGAATTGTTTTCCCCGAAATATTGAGTAAAACACTATGGTCTCCCTGAATTTGCAAATCCTCAATATTAAAAGAGATCTCTTTCTCAAAGTAAGCATCACACATTCCTAAGTCGTTGAGCGAAAGCCGTAATTGTCTTTGACAAGGAAGTGATTCAGCAATCATTCCTGAATCAATCAATTTTACAATCCAATTATCACCACTGCATCCGCTTGTGCCAAATTTAATTTTCAAGCAGTTGCCTTCGATTATCGGACGGTTAATATTCACTGACCGCAAAAATACACAAATATATGTAGCGTGGTAAGACAACAATATTTTCGTTCAAAAAGTTCATCATTTTTTTACAAAAAAAATTGAATTGTAAATTTAATTTCCATACTTTTCTAATATTCAAAACGAAAAAATTATTCAAAAGACTTGACAAAGGGGGGCTCTGAATGCTATTATTGCAGTGTTGAAACAAACGAATAATAGGACCGGCTATCCCACTATTCAAAACTTCATCTAACCATACTAATATATAAACTCAAAAATACAAAAAGCCTACAAAAATCTAACTCCTCTTACAACATTCTTACAAGGTAAGAAAAAAAAGCGCCGTTTTTACAAATGTAATTCTGCGACAGTGAAATAAATATCAAAAAACTTAAAAAAACTAACTTAAACTCAAAAATCTTATGAATACTTTAAAAAAAATCTTTTTATTTACACTTATTAGTGTTTTCTTTTTATCTGCTTTTAGCCAAGTATCAAACAAAACTGAAATTCTTGGCATAGTTAATATTGACCGAAGTGCAAACCCCATAGGAGGTATTGGACATGAAATTGGTGGTATTATTGATGAACCAGATAATGGTCTTTTTGGCTTCCCATCTTGGTGGTTGCTGTACAGAGTGGTGAGAACAGAATTAGGACCTGGTTGGATGAACGTAACGTGTCTCGGAAATGGATTTAGAATGTGTATTCCGCTTTTGTCTGAAGTTTTATCCATACTAAAAAATATTAGAGGTATAGAACAAGAAGTGGTAACATCATCATTCCAAAAAATCCTTGAAGAAAGTGAAGAGCTCGCTTCTACAGGAACTTACCAAGGTTCTTTAACGAAAAAAATTGCTATTGAGGGCGACAAAATCAACTTCCTTCTTTTCCAAATGAACTGGAACTATGATCCAAAGAATCCTTATAACGGTCAAGCAGAAATCATCATTTCAAAAACTGACAACTTTGGGTTTTAATCATAAACCCGGAAAACACAAAAACAAACACAACCATTACCTGCCCAATGATTAATCATTCTATTTTTCAATAACTATTAAATCAAAAAACGATTGGAGGAGGTGTGCACCCTCCTCCATTTTAATAATCAAATAAATATTCCAATGAAAAAATTACACCTGTTAATTATTTGCCTCACGTTTTTTTGTACGATTAAAAGCCAAATCAATGAACCAACTCATTACGTATCAGAACTATTTGAGCATATTCTCTCCAATACTATTCAAGCAAATCTCGATACAAAGTCTATAAATAATATTTACAATACACACAACCAAAATTTGTATGTAGTTAATCGAAAAGGTTTTGCAAATCAAACCCAAAACGGAACAGCCAAAGTGTTAAAATTCAATACTATAACCGGAACGGTAGAGACCTGCCTTATTGCTCCGCCTCCAAAATATATGGAAAGTGAAAAAAACACGAATCACATTTGGATTTGGGCAATCGCCGCTACGGATTCTTTGCTGTTTATAGCTGTTGATGAAGAAATTTGGACCTACCAACTCACCTATTCTAAACAATATGAATACTTAAAATCAATTGTTATAGAAGGTGTGTCCCGTTTGGAAACAGATGGTAAAAACTTACATGCTTTTGTGGATGATGATGAGGGGTTCGACTGGTTTAAAATAACCCTCACAAATTATGAGATGAAAAAAATCAGAAAATTAACGCTAACAAACCGGTTTTTTCTTCAAATTGCCCCCGTTCAAGTAATATCAATTAAAAACAACGCACTTTATTTATTGCAACAAAACGAACCGGCTATTGAAAAGTACTCATTAACCGGTAACCTTTTAGCCAAGTACCGGCTAAAAATTCCCGACTGGAATTGTATCCCCAAAGAAGCGACACAAAAATTAGATTCCATAAAAGACATAACAGAAAGAAATTACGCATTCCCTAAGTTTTCTGTTTTTGATTATAATTTTATGTTCCTTTTTTACGTATTTCCGAGTGAGCGTTTTTTTATGATGGCTTTGGATAGAAACAAAAGTGCCGATGGTTTCGCTGCCCCGTATTTTGTTCAAATAATTGGAGATACAACAATTATTGAACCTTTCTCAGTAAGACTTAACGAAAATGAAAAGTTTGGAACAAAATTTTTTCCGTTTTTAACCCCACGCGCAGAGGAAAATATTATATATGCACATTCCAATGAATTTGTAATCCAAATCAATCGCAGAACAAATGTAGCATGGAATAACAAAACCCACAAAGAATTTCAACATGATGTAAATTTATATTATCGTGATAATGAACCTGTTGAAAAAATTGAAACGTATCGTTTCAGAAAGAACTACATTCCGGTTGATTCTGTTCAATTTTTAGACTATGATGATAATATTTTTCACTTAAAGGATATAAAAACAGAAAAAGCAATTTTTATTATCTCCCAATATCCACAATGTTCTGCCTGTATTAAAGCCATTTGGCACTTTTTTTCTAAAAAACAACTCCCTAATATTGACCTTTATTGTGTTGTGGCGGATTCACCCACTTATCTTATAAAAAAAGAGAATATCAAAGAGGTTAATACTTATCTAAAAACAGAATATACTCCGCTTTTTTTTAACACAAAAAAGCTAAATCCTGCTACCAAGCGGCTGCTTACCCAAAACGCAAACCCAATTATAGTTCTATTTGACAAGAAGTTACAGCATATCGAAGCCATCTCGGCAAATCACATTATTTCCGATTTTACGGGAAGCCTTTCCCCTTCATTTATTCATACCATTGATAATTTTATTGGAAAATGATTTTTTTATAACCATGAAATATTTATTTTTGCCGAAAATATGAGATATGAACTATACGATCGATTTTACACAGCTTACTCAATATGTAAATCTTGAATTGGTTGCCAAACATGTAGTTGAAGGATTTATTACCGGCATACACAAAAGCCCGATGCACGGCTTCTCGGTTGAATTTGCTGAACACCGGCAGTACAATACCGGTGAACCTACCAAACATATAGACTGGAAACTCTACGCCAAAACAGACAAATTATTTGTAAAGCGTTTTGAAGAGGAAACCAACTTGAGATGCCAAATTGTAATAGACCACTCTTCATCTATGTATTTTCCGCTTCAAGAGCAATATTCATTAAAAAGCCCAAACAAAATTTTTTATGCTATTTACGCTGCTGCTGTACTTATTCAAATACTTAAATCGCAACGCGATGCAGTAGGGCTAAGCGTTTTTTCAGACACTTTGGAACTGCACACAAGAGCAAGAGGCGGGGAAACACATTTGAAGATGATTTACCGTGAACTCGAAAAAATATTGCAACCCATTTCAAAAGAATCACGAAGCAATTCTATGGTTACAGACACATTGCACAGAATTGCAGAACAAATTCACAAAAGGTCGATGGTTGTAATTTTTAGTGATATGTTTGAATCTCACGCTAATACCGAAGAACTGATGCTCGCGTTGCAACACTTACGCCACAACAAACACGATGTGCTCCTATTTCATACGTATGATAAAAAATTGGAATTTGATTTTGCATTCGACAACCGGCTCTATAAATTTATTGATATGGAAACCGGCGGAGAGGTAAAACTACATTCCAACCATATCAGAGAATATTACCAAGCAGCCATTGGAGAATATTTTCAAGAACTTCACTTAAAATGCGGGCAATATCAAATAGACCTTATCCCTGTTGATATTCACCGCGGACTTGAGCAAATACTAATCCCTTACTTGTTGAAACGAAAACAATGACAAATGAAAAAAAACTAACACCAACTCCTCCAAAACTAACTATACCGGATTGGGCGGTTCAGGACCGGCCCCGAGAAAAATATTTATCTTTAGGTTTCTCTGCGCTTTCAGATGCAGAACTCATCGCCATTTTGTTAAGGAGCGGCACAAAAAAAGAATCTGCGGTAGATGTTGCCCGAAATTTATTGTCGGGGTGCAGAAATAATCTCAAGCAATTATCGGAGATACCGTTTGATAAATTATTGAAAATTAACGGTATTGGAGAGGTAAAAGCGATAACCCTTTTGGTTGCTTTTGAATTGGGAAAACGTTGCCGCGCTGCTGTGATTGAACAGAGAAAGAAAATAGTAACAGCAACCGATTTACTTGAGTTAATGCAGGCAAAAAATGCCTGTAAGAGCACGGAAGAATTTTGGGTAGTATTTGTAAACCAAGGTTCTTTTTTGCTCGGGCTCCAGAATTTCGGCAAGGGGGGCTTAACCTCTACCTCTGTTGACATTAGGCTCATTATCAGTAGGGCATTGGAATTGAAAGCCACGGGAATATTTCTATGCCACAACCACCCGTCCGGCGACCTTGAACCCAGCAGCAACGACCTCGCCTTAACCGCCCAGATGAAAAAAGCAGCCCTTGTTTTCTCAATTCAACTGCTTGACCACGTCATTATTTGTAAAGAAGAGTTTTTTAGTTTTTTAGAAAGCGGAATACTGTAATAGATATTAAAAAGAAAAATCCTTAATTTGCACTATCTTTGCGTTATGAAATTTGCCGCCGGTTTTAACCGCCGGAAGTTTTATAAATTGTTTTTAATAAAATTGTTATGAGAAAATTTACACTGCTGTTTTGTTTGTTGTTGGCTTGGGTTGTTTTGTTTGCCCAAGAAAAACAAGCCCATTATTCCCGCGTTAAAGTTTATGTTGCCAACCAGGAACAATTTAACGAGCTACTTCTGAAAGGCGTTTGTTTAGAAAATTTAGAGGTAAAAAAAGGGGTTTATGTAATTGGCGAATTTTCTGATTTTGAGTTAACAAAAATTCAAGAAACAGAAATTCCGTTTGAAATTCTGATTGAAAATATGTCGGAGTATTATATAAAACAAAATGAGGGTTTTTCCATTGAAAAGTTGAATGAGGAGATGAAGAGAAACCCTAAAACGTTTCATGGAAATAGAACTCCCACGCATTTTCATCTGGGAACCATGGGCGGATATTTTACTTTGGCGGAAATTATGACAGAATTGGATGAAATGAGGGCAGCATTTCCCAATCTTATTTCTGAAAAAACACCTTTTTCGCAACAAACGGTGGGCGGAAGAAATATTTATTGGGTAAGAATTTCCAATAATCCGGAGGTAGTTCAGGATAAACCGCGGGTGCTTTACACCGCGCTTACCCACGCCCGCGAACCCGCCGGAATGCACCAAATGATTTATCAAATGTGGGATTTGTTGGAAAAATACGGAGTTGACCCTGAAATAACCTATTATCTTGATAATTTGGAACTTTACTTCGTGCCTTGCGTTTGTCCGGATGGCTATGAGCATAACCGGCAAACCAATCCTTATGGCGGGGGAATGTGGAGAAAAAATAGAAAACCCAATGCGGGAGGAAGTTACGGAGTTGACCTCAACAGAAACTGGGGATATATGTGGGGATACGATAATAGTGGCTCTTCGCCCGATGGATATGATGAAACATACAGAGGAACAGCCCCTTTTAGCGAAGTGGAAACACAGGTGCTCAAAAATTTTTGTGAAAATACAGAAATTTTGCTTTGTCTTAACAATCACACATATAGCAATTTATTAGTGTTTCCTTACGGATACATAAATGCCGTGCCCGCTGAATATCCAATTTTTAGAGCATACGCCGAACGACTTACTTCCGAAAATAAATACGCTTACGGCAACTGTTATCAAGTGTTGAACTACACCTCAAACGGAGACTCTAACGATTGGCTTTTTGGAGAGCAAGATACTAAAAACAAGGTGTTTGCATTTACCCCCGAAGCAGGAGACCCCGCAGAGAGTTTTTGGCCCCCCTCATCCCGAATTGAAGAGATTTGCGCCGGACATGTATTGATGAACAAGTATATGATGCGGTTTGCACTGCCCTACGCAGAGATTTTTGACAAGTCTGATATTGCTTTTCAATCTCTTGAGAATAGTTTTAAGTTTGAACTTCTCTCTTTAGGACAAGCCCAAAATGCTGATTTTGTTGTTAGTATTGAGGCTGTTTCAGAAAATATTCAGTCGGTTTCAGCCCAACCTTTGTTTTTTGAAAACCTTTACCCCTTAGACAAAAAACAGGGAGAGTTCTCAATGGTTTTAAAACCGGATATCTCTTCTGAAGAAAAGATTGTTTTTGATATTTGTGTAAATAATGGAACCTTTACACATAAGTATCGCTTTACTAAATTATATGGAACTATTGTAACTATTTTTGAAGATAATTGTGAAACTATGAATAATTGGACTTCAACAACTTGGGCAACAACTACGCTGAAATACTCATCTCCAACACACTCCATTGCAGATTCTCCTTATGGAAATTATCCGAATAATGTAAAAACGACCATCATCTCAAAAAATTTTTATGATTTAACAGATGCTATTGCGGCTTTTGCCGAATTTGAAGCCCAATGGGACATCGAAACGAATTATGACTATGTGCAATTTATTGTTTCGGCAAACAATGGACCCTGGGAACCTCAACACGGAAAATACACAAAAACAGGAAGTTCATACCAGAATTATGAACCGGTTTTTGATGGGATTCAAGCAGATTGGGTGCATGAAACTATTGATTTAAGCAA
>Ga0209628_10000395_pt1 | contig 26515 bp, 19 predicted proteins | sample TergutCu122P4_FD_187285 | JGI IMG/M metagenome (GOLD analysis project Ga0209628, IMG submission 187285) | Cubitermes ugandensis P4 segment gut microbial communities from Kakamega Forest, Kenya - Cu122 P4 (SPAdes) (version 2) | ecosystem: Host-associated > Arthropoda: Insects > Digestive system...
TGACCGGGTCAGCTTTGTGGTATAGGTCCCAACCACCGTGTCCGTACCGGTATTCGTAGTCGCCATCCGCCAATGGTTTCAACCCCGAAGGGTCAGACAATGTGACCGGGTTGTTGTTCGCGTACCCGTACGGGTTGAGGAACTGGGAGAACATTCGTTTGTCCGGGTCGGTGGTGAGGAACCCGCCTAACGCCGGGTCGTAGTCACGCGCGCCAAGTCGTGTGGTCCCGGTTTGGTCGATGGTGCCACCAACGAACCCTCGTTCCCCGACCCATGTGCCTGTTTGTCCCCGCACACCACCGTACGGGTCCTGCCACCTCACTGAGACAGCGCCGGTACCATTGTCAACCTGAAAATGGGTGGTGCCTTGCCAGTCTTCAACCAATGTCACCACATTCGAATTCAAGTTGCCCGTACGCGCCGCCACAGTCACCCCGTGATGGGAGTAGTACCTGACCGCGGTCAACACAGTTCCAGTCAACGTCAACTCCGTACCAGCAACATAAATTGTGGTGGCACTGCCTTGTTGACGCACTACCCGGTTCCCACTCGTGTCATACACCATACGCGCGACAACCGACCCGGCTTGTGAGACTTCCACCAGGTCACCTGATTCATCCCACTTCATGGTTTGCTGCACCCCTGGACCTGTGCGCCCCGTCAGGTTCCCGGCCGCGTCATACGTGTACGACCAGGTGGCACTGGTTGACCCGGTTGTTGTGACCCCGGTCACAGAGTGCGGGCGCACCGACGCGCTCCCATCAGTTGGGTGACCCAGGGTGCTGGTCGATGACGTGGTTTTGGTCCGGTCAGTTCTCGACGTGATCCGCGCCACAGTGTCAACCACCCACGAATCCCAGTACGGTGCCGGGCCACCCAACTGCGACTGCACCGCGGTCGGGCAACCGTACTGCGCCGGGGTCCACGCCGCCACCAGTTGGCGCTGGTAATCGTACGAGAAACACTGATATTCGTACCCCTGTCCTGGCGCATTGTCGCTGACCATTGTCAAGTTTCCAGCCTGGTCGTAGGTGTAGGAACTACTCGGCAGGGATGCACCGGTGTTGTCCCACAATGCCAATGTTGTCAACCGCAGTGTCGCTGTGTCCCTGTCCACATACACAGTGTACTTGCGCGACCCAATCGGGCCCGCGTCCCAACTGCCGGGCACACCACCGGTGAAGTACTCGGTGCGCGTCACATATGCGGCCGTGGCGGTCCCGATTTGACCGGTCATGGTGTACGCGGCACCAGTGGCGTCGTACCCGTACGACAGGGTTTCCGCACCGATGGGGCCCACAGCGGGGAGCACCTGTGAAGCCATGGTGCCGTCAGGGTTGTACGCGGTGGTGGTTGAGTAGGTGCCCGCCAGTTTCGCGTCCACCACCCCTGTCACAACCGGGATAACCCTGGAGGTTTTGGTTGGCCTCCCCGCGGTGTCGTAGACGTCAACCCGGTCCACGAACTGGGCACTGTTGTAATACCGGGTTTGTGAGGTGACCAGTCCTTTCTTCACCGTGTCGTACACAGTTGACGTCAGCAGCGCCCCCGCACTGGTTGTGGTGGAGGTTTCCCGGTTGAGACTGTCATAGGTGTGTTTCACGGTGACTCCACGCGCATCGGTGGTGCTCAACACGTTGCCGACCAGGTCATAGGTTGCCTGGCTTGACCCGCGGTCGGGGTCTTTCGCTGTCAACTGGTTGCCTTGCAGGTCCCAGGTGTACTGCCACTGGTTGCCTTTCGGGTCGGTGACTGAGGCCAGGTTGCCCGCCTTGTCGTACGTGTACATGGTGGACACCCCTGTGTAACCGGTGGTCGGACCCAGGTGTTGCACCGATTGGACCGTGCGACCGAAAATGTCGGTGATGATTGTTGTGGGTGTCCCGCCTTGTGGTGGTGTGGTCATTACCCGGTCGCCACCATAGGCGGTGGACGTAGCCCACCGGTATACCTCCGACGAATACAGGCTGTCACTGGTGACCCGCCCGGCGAAGTCGTACGTGACCCGGTGTGAGCGGGCAATGTCCGTGCGCTGTGTCGGCTGGACCAAGATTGGTTGAGGCGCGGTTTGGGTCCCGACTTGGTAGTCGTCAGTCAAAGCGGGGGAACCCGTGGAGTTATACCGTGTGTCAACCATGTCTCGCCCGCCCGAAGGCACAGATGTTTGTGTTTGGCGGGGCCGCAGCAACGAGTCGTACAAGGTCACACTGGGCAGATAGGTGACCCCGTCCGGCAAGAGTTTGTAGGTGGTGATACCGGTGTTCCCGTACACGCTGACAGTGTATTCGTATGTGATGGACGCCGACTGGGCGCGGGTCCGCCCCGGCAACCACACCGAAGTGACCCGTCCCAACGCGTCGATCGCGGCTTCCGTGGTTTGCCCGCCCGGTTCCACCGTTTTTACCGGTTTACCGGTACGTGTGTCCATTGTTGTCACTGTCACCAACGAGGTTGCCGGCCCAGTCCCATCCGGATCCGGGGACGTAACCGTCACAGTGGACAGCAAACGACCCGTGGTGTGCGTGTATTGGGCTGTGGTCACACGCCCCAAAGCATCAGTGGAAGACACCACCCTGTCCCACGCGTCGTAGGTGGCCTGAGACACGGTTGCCCACGTCCGGGTTGACGACCCCGTCAACTGGTCGGTTCTGGTCAGGTTACCCACCGTCACACTGCCAAGCGTCGTACTGCTGTCATAGTAGTACCGGGCCCACAAAGTCACAGCCGCTGCGCTCACTGCGGTGGAACACAACGCCGGCATCGTTGATACTTCGGACACCGCGTTGACCGGGCCGTCCGACGCCGTCGGGGTGGCGTACGAGGTACGCGCACACGATTCATCCCCGGTCACAGACAGGTCCCCTTCGTACTCATTCATCGTTGCTTGCCCGTAACCGTCACGGGTTTTCACAGTTTCACGTCCTTGCCGCACCACACCAGATGACAGTTTCTGCCGGGGCCGGGTTTGGCCCACATCAACCTGCCTCGCGGTCAACCGCCCGTTGCTCGCGGTCGCTGACGACACCCACGGGTCCATGATCCGCCCTGAATCCTCCACACCACTGGTGGTCAACACCCGGGTTTCGCGGACCTGGCCGACCAGCCAATCGTCATCCGGCCACGACGCCCCGGTGGAATCCACCACCGACACCGTTTTCGTCCCCGAAGCCGCCTTGTCACCGTTCATACCACGGAAATAGGTGTTCACCGTGGTTTGTTGTTCCGCCCCGGCGCCGAGTTTCGTGGTCACACTGCCGTAACCGCGCCACACACTCCACGTCCGGTAACTGGCCGGTATGAACGGGGAATCATTGTAACGCCAAGCCGCCCCACCGGAGTATGTGTAAGAAGTGGTCACATCCTGGGTCACCCCCAAAGCAGTGGTCACTCCATTGCCGAGATACAACACATCATGATCAGTGACCGACGTGACGACATACTTGTTGAACCACTGCAAGGTTGGGGTTGAAGTCCCGTTCGAGTAGTACGCGGGCATGCACCGGGTGGTGTTCGTCGCTATCGAACTTGTCGGCACCGTCGAAGCGGTGCACTCCGGTGAAGAGTAGGTAACAATGGTTTGCCCCTTGGTTTCGTTGGTGACCATCGACAACCGGGGTCTGGACATAGCGGTGCCAGTAATCGACGATGCCAGCATCACCGGGCTCAACGTCACCGACGGCAGCGTGATCGAACCGCCCACTAAACCCTTATGTGTGATCGTTGACAGCCACATGGCCGTCGCCGACCCGTCAGCAGGTTTCAAGAACGAGTACCCCAAGTCCCACTGATCCACCGTGTCGTAACCAGTGTTACCGGAATTCCTGGTGTAGGTGACCACAGACGAGAGTTGTTTGCGGGAGAAGAACGTCGGGGACGTTTTCGGTGACGGGCAGTACGACGCGTCACACAACGCATCCAGTGGCACATCAGGCCAAGCCGCAGCAGTCGCCGGGGTCGGGGCAGCCGTTTTACACGTTGACGACACGGTGGTGTCGCAACGCTCCTCGACGTTGAACTGCACACTGGCCGGGCCCGCTGTCCCTGTTTGCTGACCGTACGTCTCCCCGTACTGAATCCTCGCCAGATACCCCCCACGATCATACGACACCAGTGTTGTCAGGTTTTGTTTGTACTGATTCGTTTCCTTCACGTAATACAAGGTCATGGTTTTGCCATTCGGTTGCATCACATGATCCAGGTTCCACCGCCACGGCTGCATCGCGAAGGAGTCAGCGAACACATTGTTCGAAGACAACCCCCACTCCCCAGAATGGTTCCCCGCGACCGGAACCGACCACACCGAATTCGTGTCAGGCTCCTGCGAACCATACCAGGCCCCCTGCCCGAACCTGTACGACATACCATCTGTTGTTGTCACAGTCCAGTACCCGCCGGTCCCGTACGGCAAATTGAACTGCACACGGGTGCCGTCATCGTTCTGCAACCGCCACATCCCGGTGTCACCAATCTCAACCAGCGGCCCAGAATGACTGCCCAACACCATGTACGCGTTGAACATCTTCCCCGTATTCGTCTTCACCGGATCAGTGAACCAACACAAATCCCCGGTCACCACCGTGTTGTTACCACTAGGCTGATCATCAGCACAACTGATATACCGCCGCTCAATGAACGCGTTACCCAAATCGAAACCCTCCCCAACCCAAGACGCCTGATTATTGGTGTTCGACACCGCCCCATCACTGGCACCAGACGAATACGACAACTCCAACGCCGGGCTCAACCCACCAGGAACCACCGGCGCCGGCAACGGGTACGACCACGAAAACTCACCAGTCCTACCCCCAGCCGACCACGAACTCGACGGGTTCAACGACGTCGCAGAATAATCACCCTGCCCCGACTGCGAACCAGCCACAGCCGCCAACAACACAGTCGTACCAGAACCAGTCGGTGCACCCAACGGACCCAACACCGGGTGCTCCACCTGGGCAACCGGTGACCGATTCGCAAGCCGATTCGCCCTGGCAACCGTCTTCGCACCCGGTGACCAACCCGCGCCCATCGCAGCCACTGAGTTCACCAACCCAGGGGCTGCTGGCTTCGCTTCGTCATCCACACCAGGATCATCCGCTACAGACTGATCAGGCCCGGCCGTTGTTTGTGTCGGCTGGCTGACACCATCCGGGGAGTCCACAGGTTCATCCGACACACCAGGGTCAACCTGGCCAGCATCAGAAGAATCCCCAGGCACAGCTGGGTCCGATGCACCCGCGTCCTGCGGTTCCGGCGTCGTGTCCGCGCCCGGCTCACTCACTGCTGCAACCGTTCCGTCCGCAGACAACAACACCGACACAGTTTGAGCATTCTCATCGTTGACTGAACCAAGGTCTGTTTGGACTTGGCATTGCGGGTCATCAGGGTTCGACAACGCGCACCCAGGCAAACTCACCAACTTCAACCGTGACCCGAACGACCCACCCACAGCATCCGCGAACGAGGAATAATCAACCTGCACCTGCGTCTCAACACCAGGAAGCACCAACTGGATCACAACACCATCACCCACCAATTTCCGGGACTGACCAGGAGGCAACACACGAACCCTGGCCACCACAGACTCCTCACCAGACCAAGACGGCAAACCCACGCTCACAACCCCGGACCCAGCCCGAACCATCTGCTCCCTCGGCACACGCACCGCATTACCGGACGAACCCAGATCACCAACAGGCCACGCAACATGCAACTCACGCTGCTGCAAACCCGGAGGGGTTCTCTCATCACGACCAGTCAACGGAACCACATCAGCTTTCTACTCATAATGAACAGGCGGCGGCTCATAAGGTTTCGCCACCGCCGGAGTCGACGGGAAACCCCCAACCACCCCACCAGCGACCAACGCAACAACCACCAACAAACCAGTTTTCCCACGAAAACGCCCCAAGACACCCATGGTCACAACCCATCCTTCCAAGACAAGAACAAGACAAGCTGCGCACCAATTCACCCCATTGCAGCCAAGAAACCCCAAATCAAACGCACAATCAGTTACACAACCCGCACCCAGAACATCCTGGTAGCGGTAACCCCAGATCTGAACAACCATTCAACCATGTTGATCCCAAACAGTCACACGCTCATTCAGAAGTCCGCTCATCCTAGGCGTATCCAACCAGGCGCGTCAAACCCCGGAGTCAAGCTCTTGTCATCCAGTGGGAGCCAGCCCATGCATTGACTCGCGGTAGACTTCCCGTTCATGAGCCGTTTCGTCCGGACCTTGGGATTGGCCCTTTGGTTCCTGGTCCAGTTGTGGGTGTTGCGGCGTACGCGTTGGCTGTACGGGAAGCGCCAGGACCAGGTCGCGTCCCGCCTTTACACCCGCCAGGCCAAGCGGTTCGTGAAGTTTGCGAAGAGTGTGGGCGGGCTGATAATCAAGCTGGGGCAGTTCCTGTCCGTACGGATCGATCTTCTGCCGTCCGAATACATCCGCGTACTGGCTGAACTGCAGGATGCCTTGCCCGCCGTACCAACCCCCCTCATCGTCGATGTCATCGAGCGCGAGCTGGGACGGCCGCTCCACGACATCTATGCCACGTTCGAGACCACGCCCACCGCGGCCGCCTCCCTCGGCCAGGTTCACCATGCGACATTGCCTGATGGTACGGCCGTCGCGGTCAAGGTCCTCCGCCCCGGCATCGAGGACCTGGTGACAATCGACCTGCGTACACTGCGCGTACTTCTCCGCATCCTCGACCGCCTCCTCGATCTCGGCCGCCGCATCGACATCGCCGAACTCGAAGCCGACTTCACGGCCACCTTCACCGACGAACTCGACTACGCCAAGGAGGGCCAACACGCCGAGACGTTCCAGCGCAACCTCCTGCTCAACCCGCGCGTCGACATGCCGCGCATCTACTGGGAGCAATCCACGAAACGCGTGCTGACAATGGAATACATGGGCGGGGTACCGATCGATGACATGGCCGCCATCGACGCGATGGGCATCGATCGCCACGAGCTCGCGGTCAACCTGGCCGGGTTGTTCTTCCACATGGTTCTCACCGACGGTTTCTTCCACGCCGACCCGCACCCGGGCAACGTCTTCGTGCGCACCGGCGGCATCATCGAACTCATCGATTTCGGCATGGTCGGGTCGGTGTCCTCCTCCGCGCGGGCCGATTACGGTTCGGCGGTTTTAGGTTTGGTACGGCGGGACGCCCCCGGGCTCGTGCGCGCCATGCGCCGGCTCGGGTTCCTCGGGCCCGGCGCGGACGCCAAGAAGCTCGCCGAGATGATCGGGCCGCACATCGACCACATCGTCGGCGACGTGACCGGGTTCTACACCGGCGGGTCGATGATCGACTCGATGATGTCCGGCAACATCCACCTCAGCGTCGATTCGGATACCCTCTACCGGTTGCAGGAATTCATCTACACCCAGCCGATCGTGCTGCCCGGCAACACAACATTCCTGTTCAAAGCCCTCATCACGGTCATCGGTCTGTGTCTGCGCCTGGATCCGGACCTGGACCTGCTGGCCACTGCCGCCCCGTACGTCACCGGCGGCGCCGGCGGGATGGAACTTGTCAGCGAAATCCTGGCCAAAGGCAAGGAAGCGGGCCAGGAAGTGTTGCCGACGGTCATGCGCCTGTGGCGGACGCTGAAACAGGTCGACGACGGGGTCATGGAATCTGACATGTCGATCCTTGTCGAGCGGCGAATCCGTGAGGCGGAAAAGCGGCAGACCCGCAAACTCGTACGGGTCATTGTCGTGTCGGCCGGGGTGGTCACGCTGGTGTCGCGGTGGCGGCAGCGGCGCTGATTGGGCGTATGATCACGTTATCGCCGGACCACTGCAAGGAGATATCATGTGGAATGATCTGCTGACTGACGCCTATGAGGGCATGATGGCGGAAACCATAACCATTCGCGGTTGTTGCGACGAGTCGGTACGGGCGTACTACTCCCGGCCACTCGGCGCGGGACCGTACCCCGGCATCGTCCTCATCCCGCACATGCCCGGGTGGGACGAGTTGAACCGGGAGGTCGCGCGGCGGTTCACGCAACACGGCTACGCCGTTGTCTGCCCCGACATCTACACCCGCTTCGGCCACGGCCGTCCCGATGAGGTGGCCGGCCGGGCCCGCCAGGCCGGGGGAGTGCCGGACGAAACGGTCATCGGTGATTGCCGCGGTGCGCTGGATTACCTCACCGCGCAGCCCAACTCCAACGGACGCGTCGGGGTGATCGGCATGTGCTCGGGCGGGCGGCACGCTTTCCTGGCGGCCTGCGAGATCCCGGAATTCGGCGCCGCGGTGGACTGCTGGGGCGCCGGAGTCATCCAGGCACCGGAGCAGCTGTCGGAGGCCCGGCCGGTGGCACCCATCGACTTGACTGAGCAGCTGAATTGCCCATTGCTCGGCATCTTCGGCAACGACGACAAGTTCCCCACCCCTGAGCAGGTCGACCGCCACGAGGCCGAATTGCGCCGCCTGGGCAAGGACTTCGAGTTCCACCGCTACGACGGGGCCGGGCACGCGTTCTGGAATTACGCGGGGGAGTCGTACCGCCCCGTACAGGCGATGGATTCCTGGAACAAGGTACTGGCCTTCTTCGAGGAAAACCTTGGTTGACTTGACCGCCCCGCTACGCCCGTTCTCCGTCATGGTCAAGCCGGTCGGCTCGACCTGCAACCTGCGCTGCAGTTACTGTTACTACTTGTCGAAGCCGCGCCTGGGGCCGGCCCGGATGAGCGACGAAGTTCTGGAACTCTTCATCCGCGACTACATTGCTTCCAGCACTGGCCCGGTGGTCGGTTTCGTCTGGCACGGGGGCGAGCCGACCCTGGCGGGCCTGGACTTCTACCGGAGGGTCGTGGAGCTGCAGAAGCGCCATGCTCCCGCCGGCTGGCAATGCTGGAACAACCTGCAAAGCAACGGCCTGCTGCTGGGCGACGAGTGGTGCGCCTTCCTGGCGGAAAACCGGTTCGACGTGGGGCTGAGCGTCGACGGCACGGCCTGGCTGCACGACCGTTTCCGCCCGGACACGCAGGGCGAACCCAGTTATCACCAGGCGGTTGCCGCCATCGAGCGCCTGAAGGCCCACGGCATCCGCCCCGACCTGTTGTGCACCGTCACCGCCGCGACAGCCGAAGAACCATTGACGGTTTACCAGCACCTGAGGTCGTTCGACACGGGCTGGATCCAGTTCATTCCGATCGTGGCGAGGATCCGCGGCGAGATCACCCAGGACAGCGTGGGCCCCGACCAGTACGGACAATTCCTGTGCACCATATTCGACCAGTGGATCACGCGGGATCTCGGCCGCCTGGACGTCCAGTTGTTCGCCGAAACCACCAGGGTCCTGGCCGGCGGCGAGGCGGGCCTGTGCTGGATGGCCCCCACGTGCGGGCGGGCGGTGGTGGTGGAGGCCGACGGCGGCGTCTACTCCTGCGACCACTATGTGACGGCCCGTCACCGCCTTGGCTGCCTGTGCGGCGGTGACCCGGGGGAAACAAGAGACAGTACGACAACGGTCTTGCGGGCCTTGGTGGACAGCGCCGCGCAAGACCGGTTCGGCCAGGACAAGCAGACCGGCCTGCCGGACAAGTGCCTCGCATGTCCCCATTTGGCTCTCTGCAACGGTGGTTGCCCAAAGGACCGCCTGGACGACGGCCTGAACTATCTATGCGCGGGCCTGGCCAAATTCTTCGCCCACGCCACCCCGAAGCTGACAAGGCTTATCGAAGCCAGCCGGGCCGGCCACACCCCGGCCGCAATCATGGCCGAGTTCCGGGCGGCTGGGGGATGACAAGTTTGAAGGTTGGGTGGACGGCTTTGGGGCCACCGGGCGGATTCCACTAAGGTGAGGGGACATGGGTGCATGTGACACCCAATCCGCTCAACCAAGGAGATGACATGAAATCACGCCGCCTGGCGCTGGCCGGCATTACCGCCGTGGCCGCGCTGAGTCTGGGTCTTGCAGGCTGCAGTACGCCAACAACTTCCACAACACCCACAACATCCACATCCTCGTCGGCTTCGTCGACGGCGACCGGCTGGCAGCCGCGCGATTGCGGCGGCGCCGACAACCCGTGTGTGATCGGGTCGGCCGTGATCGTGTCGCACCCGGCTTTGCAGGCCGTGCAGGACGGCTTCGAGGCGGTCCTGAAGGAACAGGGTGTCAATTACACGATGGTCAGCCAGAACGCCCAGGGCGAGTCGTCCAATGCGGCCACGATCGCGTCGGGCTTCGCCGCTGATCCGAAGTACGACCTGTTCCTCGCCATTTCGACCCCGATCGCGCTGGCGATGGCCCAGGCGGAGAAGGACCGCCCGATCCTCTTCTCGGCGGTAACGGACCCGGTCGACGCCCAGCTCGTACCTTCATGGGATCAGGCCGGGGGCAACATCACCGGTACCTCCGACCTCAACCCTGAGGCCAGGCCGGTGGAACTGGTGAAGGAAGCCAAGCCCAGCGTGAAGACGATCGGCGTGTTGTACAACTCGTCGGAGCAGAACTCGATCGTGCAGCTCAACGCATTCCAGACGGAAGCCGCCACACAGGGCGTCACGATCAAGCCGCAACCCATCACCCAGGCCTCCGATCTCGGGGTCGCGCTGGCCGCTCTGGCGGGTGTCGACGCCATCCTCGTACCGACAGACAACACCGTGGTTGCCGCTATCGCCCAGGTTGTGTCATGGGGCCAGGAGAACTCGGTTCCGGTTTTCTGCGCCGACACCTCGACGGTCAGCAAGGGTACGGTTGCGACCCGCGGCCCGAGCTACAACGACCTCGGACGCGCGACTGGTGACATGGCCGTACGGATTCTGGTAAACCACGTCGACGTCAAGACCATCAAGCCCATCGCCCCGACCAATACGGAGCTGATAATCAATCCGGATGCCGCCAAGGCTTTCGGCCTGACGCTGCCGGACACGTTGGTGTCACAGGGTACCGTTGTGAAGACGGAGACGGCACAGTAAGGCGCCGCCTGAAAGCCAGAGAAGGGCACCGTCATGTTGGGAGCCGTCGACCAGGGTCTGATCACAGCGTTGTTGGCACTCGGGGTTTTCCTGACGTTCCGTATATTGAATTTCGCTGATCTGACGGTCGACGGTTCCTTCACGGCGGGCACGGCCAGCGCGGCCATCTTCATCTTCAACGGCGGCCCGCCGGTGTTGGCACTGGTGGTGGGAATGCTGGTCGGCGCGTGCGCCGGGATCGTGACCGGCCTGCTTCACACCAAGCTCCATATCGATCCGTTGCTGTCGTCGATCATGGTGATGCTGGCCATGTACTCGGTGAACACACACATATTGTGGCTTGGTTTCGACCACGTCCAGAGGACCACCGTGTCCCTGCTCGGGAAACCGAACATTTTCAGTTGGTTGATCAGCCAGAAGCTGCGCGGCAGCTGGACCTCGGTGGGTCTGATCCTGTTGGGGGTCGCGCTTATCGTGGTGGTCGTGAACTGGTTCCTGAGTACGAAATTCGGCCTGGCCGTCATGGCCACCGGCGACAATCCCGGCATGGCGTCATCCCTTGGCATCAGTACGGATTTCGCCAAAATCGTCACCCTGGCCATCTCCAACGGGCTGGTCGGCCTGTCCGGGGCGGTCATGGCCCAGTACGTGGGGTTCTCCGCCGTCGGCGACGGTACGGGCATGATCCTCGTCGGCCTCGCCTCGGTCATCCTCGGCAACGCCATCTTCGGCACCCGGTTCATGTGGCTGGCCACCGGCGGGGTCGTGGTCGGCGCGGTCCTGTACCGCGTGGCCATCTTCTATGCGTTGTCGTGGGATCTGATCTCCACCGCCGACATGAAGCTGGTGTCGGCCGCGCTGGTCGTCGTCGCCCTGGTCTTGTCGCAGTGGAAGGCGCTCCACCGGTTCTTCGCCCAGGTGAAACAGTGGTTCGTGCAGCTACTCCCGCAAAGGTTCAGGAGCGCTCCGGAACCCATGATCGTGCTGCCGAACCAGTTCTCGCCCATGGCCGAGGTCGACGCGGCCGTGCCGGGCACCTGGGCGGATACCTGGGCGGTACTGCCGCCGGCCGCGCCCGCGCCGGAGAGGAAGCCCGACTGATGCTCGCGCTTACCCAGGTCTCCAAGACCTTCTTTCCCGGTACGGCCAACGAGCGCCGGGCGTTGTGCAATATCGATCTGGAACTGGCCGAGGGGGACTTCGTCACTATCATCGGCTCCAACGGCGCCGGGAAATCGACCCTGCTCAACGTGATCGCCGGGGCCATCACGGCAGACCGCGGCGCGGTCGTGATCGACGGGAAGAACGTCACAAGAGTGCCGGAGTACCGCCGGGCGCGCCACATCGGGCGCGTGTTCCAGGACCCGTCCGCCGGCACGGCACCCCACATGAGCATCGAGCAGAACCTGTCGGTCGCCCTCAGCCGGGGGCGGCGGCACACGCTGGGCCGGGGCCTGACGCGTGCCCGGCGCGAGCAGTTCCGTACCCATCTGGCCACCCTGGAACTGGGACTCGAGAACCGGATGAAACACCGCGTGGGCCTGCTGTCCGGCGGCCAGCGCCAGGCGCTGAGCCTGCTCATGGCGTCGTTCACGCAGCCCGCCGTACTGCTCCTGGACGAGCACACCGCCGCACTCGACCCACAGCGGGCCGAACTGGTCCTGCGCCTGACCGGCCAGATGATCGCCGAACAGAACCTGACCGCCCTGATGGTCACGCACAACATGGACCACGCGCTGCGCCTCGGCAACCGGCTGGTCATGATGCACGAGGGCCAGATCCTGCACAGCCTGAGCCCGCAGGAGAAAGCCGGCGCGCAGGTCAGTGATTTACTTGAAATGTTCAGCCAGGCGAAGGGCGCGCTGACCGACCGGACGCTGCTGTACTGATCGAGGTTCAGGTGAGCGCCCGCGCGGGACGCGGGGCCGGGCGGTCGTCCCAGGTGTCGTCACTTACCCAGCCCTGCCAGTCGAGTGCCCGCCGCGGTACGGGCGGGGGCGGCTCCACCGACAACACGTCGGCCACAACCGACACCGCCTGCTCGATCAGGCCGAAGGCTTCCTGGTAAACCTCCTCCGGCTGCCCGTACGGGTCGACGATGTCGATGTCGTCCGGGCCCAGCCGCAGCCGCGGGCGCGCTTGGCGGGCGTGCTTGGCGAGTATGGCTATCCGCTCGCGCGGGCCGGCCGCGGCGAGACGCTGGCGGTCGACATCCTTGATGGCCTCGGCGAACTCGAGCAACGTGAATGTACGGTTGAGGGCCTTGGGCGCCATCTCCACCACACGGGCACGGTGGTTGCCGGTGGCGGTCAGAATCAGATCGGCCCATTCGATGGTGCGCTCGTCGATCTGGCGGGCGGCGAAACCCGAGGACGGTACCCCGGCCTGGTCCATGAGCGCCCGCATCAGCGGCGCGACGGGAGCGCCGACAACAGCGGACGTACCGGCGCTGCCAATGACCACGGCGTCGCCAAGTCGCCGGCTGACCATGCGTTCAATGGCCGGCGACCGGCAAATGTTCCCGGTGCAGACGGCCAGAATGTGGGGAGTCGTACGGCTCATCAAGTGGTTCCTAACCGGACCACTCTACCAAGATCTACCAAGACAAGAGGCCCGAAGGACCTAAAGCACGACTGCAGGCCGACCCGGGCGCCCTTGACTGTCTGTTAACATAGGTCCGGACTGTCCACGTACCGGTAACGAATCAGGAACGGAGGGTATAAGTGGAGTTTCGCGAGTACCTAGGTGTTTTACGCAAGTACTGGGTGAGCATCGTTCTCCTGACCATCCTCGGATGCATCGGGGCCGGTGTCTACATCTGGTACACACCGCCGGTCTATACGTCCAGCAGTACGGTCCTGCTATCCGTGACCGGTGGCAACAGCGCCTCCGACCTCCTGCAGGGCACGAACTACGCCACCGCGGTGAGCCGCTCGCTGGCGCAGGTCGCAACGATGCCGTACGTGCTGGAACCGGTCATCAGGGACCTCAAACTCGAGATGAGTTCGGGTGCGCTGGCGTCGAAGATCTCGGCCACCATCCCCACCAACACCCAGCTGATCATCATCACCGTGCGTGACGGCGACAAAGTCCGCTGCAAGGACATAGCCGGTTCTGTGGCCGCGAACCTGGTGAAGAGCGTCGAGTCCCTGTACCCGGCCGATGCCAACGGGCGGCAACTGGTGCAGGCCAAGATCGTGGCCCCGCCGTACATTCCCAACAACCCGACCAGCCCCCAGCCCGTACGCGCGCTCGCGCTCGGCTTCGTCGCCGGCCTGGCCGTCGGCGTGGGCGTGGCCCTGCTGAGGAAGGCCCTCGACGTACGCCTCCATGTCGCGAAGGACGTGACGGACGCGATCGACTATCCCGTGGTCGCCTCGATCCCGCGCGACCCGGGCTTGCCGCGCGACCCGGTTGTCATGGTCTCGGCCTCCATCTCGCCGATGTGCGAACGCTACAGACAGCTGCGTACGAATCTGCGCTTCTTCGACATCGAATCCGACAGCCCCTGGAACTTCGCGGTCACCTCATCCATCGAGGGCGAGGGCAAGACGGTTACGGCCATCAACGTGGCGTACGCCCTGGCGGAATCCGGGGACCGCGTCCTGCTGATCGACGCCGACCTGCGGCGGCCGAAGGTCGCGTCGTACCTCCAACTCGAAGGCGGCGCCGGCCTGACCACGGTCCTGCTGAACCGGGCTTCGTTCACCGACGTGGTGCAGTCGCTGGGGATGGGCGCGCCGGACGTCCTCACATCCGGCGGCATTCCGCCCAACCCGGCCGAACTCATCGGTTCGCGCCGGATGAAGCAGTTGCTGGAACAGGTCTCCCGTGAATACCGCGCCGTGGTCATCGACGCCGCGCCGCTGCTGCCCGTGGCCGACACGCTGTCGCTGCTGCCCAACGTGTCGGGTACCTTGATGATCGCGGCCGCCGACAAGGTGACCATCCCGCAGCTGAAGACGGCGGTCGAATCGGCCGAGCGCTCCGGCGGGCAGATCATGGGGATCGTCCTCAACCGGGTGCGCCGCCGCGGCGGTGAAAACAGCTACTACACGTACTACTACCAGGCCGATTCCAGCAAGGGCTCGAGCAACCACACCAACTCCCGCCGTACCCCGAAACGCGCCCAAGAGGTGACGTAGGCCATGCGCGACCCCGCAGCAACCGAGGCGTTCATCATTGCCATGTGCAACCAGAAGGGCGGGGTGGGCAAGACCACCACGACCATCAACCTGGGGGCGGCCCTGGCGGAACTGGGGCGGCGGGTCCTGCTGATCGACTTCGACCCGCAGGGTTCCCTGTCGGTCGGCCTGGGCATCAACCCCAACACGCTGGAGGCGTCGGTGTACGACTTGCTGATGGTACGGGGTACGAAACCCGATTCGATCATCACCTCCACCGCCGTGCTGGGCCTGGACCTGCTGCCGGCCAACATCGATTTGTCGGCGGCGGAGGTACAGCTGGTGTCGGAGGTCGCCCGCGAGCACACGCTCAGCCGGGTCATCGAGCCGCTGAAGTCGCAGTACGACACCATCCTCATCGACTGCGCGCCCTCCCTGGGGCTGCTGACGGTGAACGCGCTGACCGCGGCGGACGGGGTGCTGATCCCGCTGGAGACCGAGTTCTTCGCGCTGCGGGGCGTGGCCATGCTGACGGACACGATCGGCAAGGTCCAGGAGCGGCTCAACAGCAAGCTACAGCTGATCGGAATCCTGGGGACGATGTACGACCCGCGGACGCTCCACAGCCGCGAGGTGCTGCAGAGGGTCGAGGAGGCCTTCGGCAATGTGGTGTTCGCAACCCGCATCCGGCGTACGGTCAAGTTCCCGGAGACGACCGTGGCCGGCGAACCGATCACGACGTACGCGCCGGGCTCCGCTGCCGCGCAGCAGTACCGCGATCTGGCCCAGGAGGTGCTCGCCCGATGCCCAGCCGCGTAAACCTGCCCGGGGCGGCCGAACTGTTCCGCCCGACCGGCGCCAGACCGGCTCCCGCCCCCGACCAGGTCGCGACCGGGCGGGTCCGGCATGACGAGAAGATCACCGTCTACGTGTCCGCCGACGAGCTGATCGCGTTGGAGAACGCGCGCCTGGCGCTGCGGAAGGCCGGGATCAGCGTGGACCGGGGCCGGATCGTCCGGGCGGCCATCGCCGCCGGGCTCGCCGACCTGGAGGCCCGCGGTGTCGAGTCCGACATCGTGGCCCGGCTGGGCGGCTCGTGACCGCCGCGGTGCACGCGGGCGCCGATGAGGCGGTCGGCGGCTTCGTCGTGGACCTGGAGAACTTCTCCGGACCGTTCGATCTGCTGCTGTCACTCATCGCCAAGCACAAACTTGACATCACTGAGGTGGCGTTGTCCCAGGTCACCGACGAGTTCATCTCGTACATCAAGGAACAAGGCCCCAACTGGGATCTGGACCAGGCGAGCAGTTTCCTTGTCGTGGGTGCCACCCTGCTGGACCTGAAGACCGCCAGGCTGCTGCCGTCCGGTGAGGTCGACGACGAGGAGGATCTGGCGCTGCTGGAGGCGCGCGACCTGTTGTTCGCGCGGTTGTTGCAGTACCGGGCGTTCAAGCAGGTGGCGGCCTGGATCGAATCGGTTCTCGCCGAGCAGGCCCGGCGCCTGCCCCGGCCGGGCGGGCTGGAGGAACAGTTCGACGGCCTGCTGCCGAAGGTCGACATCACCGTGACCTGGGACGAGTTCGCTCGGCTGGCCATCGCCGCGATGACCCCCGCCGCCCAGGCCGAGGTGTTCACCGAACACATCTACGTACCCACCGTTTCCGTCACCGAACAGGCCAGCCTGCTGGCCGGGCGGCTGCGGCAGGCCACGGCCGCAACCTTCCGGTCGCTGATCGCCGACGCCGGGTCGACAGCGGTGACCGTGGCGCGGTTCCTGGCGGTGCTGGAACTGTTCCGGGCCGATCTGGTGGTGTTCGAGCAACTCAACCCGCTGGCCGAACTGGTCATCCGCTGGGTCGGCGGCGGGGTCGACGAGGTCGAAATCGAGGACGAGTACGAAACCGGGCCCCAGGAGGCTTCATGACCGAACAAGCAGACATTGACGCGGCCATCGAGGCCGTACTGATAGTGGCGACCGAGCCCGTGGCCGAGGTGGACCTGGCCGCGAGCCTGGGCGTGCCCGTCGAGGAGGTGACCCAGGCGCTGGCGCGGCTGGCCGAGTTCTACGAGTTCACGGGCCGCGGTTTCGAGCTACGGCGCGTCGGCGCGGGCTGGCGCTACTACACCCGGGCCGAGCAGGCGGAGGTCGTCACGCAGTTCATCTTGCAGGACCAGCATGCCCGGTTGTCCCAGGCGAGCCTGGAAACTCTGGCCGTGATCGCGTACCTGCAGCCGATCTCGCGTGCGCGGGTGGCGGCGGTACGGGGGGTGAACGTCGACGGGGTCGTACGCACACTGATCTCCCGCAACCTCGTGGCCGAGGTGGGGCGCGACGACACCAGCGGGGCGGGGCTGCTTGGTACGACCTCGTACTTCCTGGAACGCATGGGCCTTGTCGACCTGGGCGACCTGCCGCCCCTGGCCCCGCACCTGCCCGACGCGGCGCTGCTCGACGAGGAGTTGCAGCGGCTGGCGGTCACCGGGACCGACGAGGAGGCCGGACATGCCTGAGACACCGGAGGCCGGGGTTCGCCTGCAGAAAGTCATCGCGGCCGCCGGACTGGCCTCGCGGCGGGAAGCCGAGAACATGATCAGCGAGGGCCGGGTGGAGGTGAACGGCCGACTGGTGACCCAGCTGGGAACGCGCGTCGACCCGGTGAAAGATGTGGTACGGGTGGATGGCTCGCGCATCCCGCCCGCGCGCCACTTCGTCTACCTGGCGCTGAACAAACCGCGCGGGGTGGTGTCGACACTGGATGACCCCCAGGGGCGGGCGAGCCTGGCGCAGTTCGTGCCGCGCAAGGCGGGGCGGCTGTTCCACGTGGGCCGGCTCGACGCCGACACGGAGGGCCTCATCATCCTCACCAACGATGGTGATTTCGCCCAGCGGCTGAGCCACCCGTCGTTCGAGATCGACAAGACGTACCTGGTCGAAGTCGATGGCACGATGGATGCCGGCGGACTGCGCCGGCTGAGCCGGGGCGTGCAGCTGGAAGACGGATTCATTGCGCCCGACGGGGTCAAGGTGGTGGCGCGGGCCGCCGGGCGCACGCAACTGGAAATCACGCTGCACTCCGGGCGTAACCGGCTGGTCCGGCGGATGATGGAATCTCTGGGTTACCCCGTACGGCGGCTGGCCCGGCTGCGGATCGGGCCCATCCGGCTGGGCAATCTGCCGTCCGGGGAGGTACGGGAGTTGACGTGGCGCGAAATCGGACAATTGATGGACAACGCCGAACGGCCTGTAGACTAGTGTGCTGTTGATCCGTGCCCGCGGGGGACGGGAAGAGTGAAAGTAAGCGTAAACCGATGAAACGAATCAAACTGGCAAGGGTTCTTGTTGGCACTGTGATCCTGGGTGTTGCCCTGACGATGGCGTCATGCTCCAAACCGGACAACCCGCCCACCCCCACTTCGACCGATGCGACCATGACGACCCCGGACGCCACCGGGACGGATACCGCCACCGACTTCCCGACCGCGCCCACGCCCACCCAGGTGGTCGAGTCCAACCTGGACCATGTGACCGCGACCGGTGGCTTCGGCGAGGTTCCTGACATCACCGTGCCGGCTCCCTGGGCGATCGACGCCACGACGACCAAGATCCTGGTTCAGGGCGAGGGCCGCACGGTGGACGCGAAAGGCTACGTCACGATCAACTATCTGGGCATCAACGGGACGACCGGCGACAAGTTCGACGACTCGTACTCCCGCGGGGCGCCCGCCACGTTCGGGCTGACGGGGGTCGTGCCCGGCTTCGGGAAGGGTTTGACCGGCCAGAAGGTCGGCTCCCGCGTCCTGATCGCCATCCCGGGCGCCGACGGCTACGACGCGGGCGGGGGCAAGACGGACTCCGGGATCAACATCGGCGACACGCTTGTCTTCGTTGTCGACATCCTCGGCACATCGTTCCCCGGGCCCACTGGCGAGACCGAGACCCCGGCCGACACGACGCTGCCAGTGGTGGCCGGCGAGCTGGACAAGCCGACGGTCAGCATCAACACCACCGCCACCCCGCCGGCTGACTTGGTCATCCAGCCTCTCATCAAGGGCCCCGGCGACCCGGTGAAGGACACGGACACCCTTGTCATCAACTACGCCGAGTACCGCTGGGACACCGGAGCCCTGCTGCGCCAGACCTATGGCTACCAGCCACTGCAGGGGACCCTGTCGGGCACGATCAAGGGCTGGCAGCAGGGCATCGTCGGCCAGCCGGCGGGCTCGCGCCTGTTGCTGGTGGTGCCGCCGAGCCTGTCGTACCCCCAGGGTTATCCGAAGATCGGACTGCCCACCGCGCAGACCATGGTTTACGTCATCGACATCCTGTACGCGTACGACGCCAGTACCCCCGCAGCCACCGACACCCCCACCGACACCCCCACCGGCTAGACCTGACCCCTACAGCCACGCGGCCGGGTCGACCAGCCAGGGTTCCCGGGGCAGCTTGGCCGGGTCGAAACGCTCGACCAGATCCCGCAGGCCGACGGTTTCGCGCGGGCCCGCGAGTCGCAGCGAGGCGGCCAAGCGGTAGCGTACCTCGTTGATCGGCACCCCGGCTTCGCGCAGGCGGGTCAGGGAAATCGCGTCCTCACGCTTTGCCAGTCGGCTGCCGTCCGGCGCACACACCAGCGGAACGTGGATGTACGCCGGTTCGGCGAACCCCAGTTGCCGTGCCAGCCAGGCCTGCCGGGGCGCCGACTCGAGCAGATCGTCCCCGCGTACCACCTGGTCGATCCCCTGCAGTCCGTCGTCCACGACAACGGCGAAGTTGTACGCGAAGACCCCGTCCGCGCGGCGGATCACGAAATCGTCGACGACGGCGGAATACGACCCGTGCAGGGCATCGTTTATCGTCCACGGTAGCGCCTGGGCGTTCACCCGCCAGGACGGCGGGCGGACGTGGCGCAACCGGGCCTTCTCCGGTTCGGTCAGGTCGCGGCAGGTGCCGGGGTAGTGCGGGGTCGCCCCGTGGGGGGCCCGCGTGGCCTGTGCCACATCCTTGCGCGAACAGAAACACTCGTAGACCAGGCCGTCGAGGCGGGCGAAAGCCTGTTCGTAGAGGGGGGTACGGGCGTGTTGCCGCACGACCGCGCGGTCATGGGTCAGGCCGAGCCGCGCCAGATCGGCCAGCTGCCGGTTGGCGACGGCCACCGCGTCAGGCAGGCGGGGCGCGTCCAGGTCCTCGATGCGGATCAGGAAATCCTTCTTCTCCGACCGGGCCGCCAGCCAGGCGACCAGGGCCGTACGCAGGTTGCCGAGGTGCAGATCAGAACTCGGTGTTGGTGCGAATCGTCCGGACATGAGCCTGCCTTCCCTCCTCACAGGGCGCTTTACTGGTTTACTGGTGTTCGTGACATCCTACCCGAGGAGCGGCCATGGCGGCTCGTAATTCTGAGCGGTTGCTCAACCTGGTGATAGCGCTGCTGGCTGCCCCGCGCTTCCTCACGCGCGACCAGATCCGGGACTTGGTCGCAGGCTACGGCTGGGAGACTTCCGACGACGCCTTCCTGAGGATGTTCGAACGCGACAAGGAAGATTTGCGGTCGCTGGGGGTCGAGATAGAGGTCGGGCACGCGACGGCGTCCGGCGAAGACGGCTACCGCATCCGCGCCGCCCATTACTACCTGCCGGACATCCAGCTGACGGGGGAGGAGTCGACTCTGATCGGGCTCGCCTCCTCGGTGTGGAACGAGCCGGTGATGGCCGGGTACGTCGCCCAGGCGCTGGCCAAGCTGCGCGCCGGCGGCGAGCAGATCGGTGACGACCAGGTCAGTTATCTGGCGCCCCGCCTGAACGCACACGAACCGGGGTTCCCCGTCTTGTGGGAGGCCCTGTTGTCGCGGGCGCCGGTGGAGTTCGTGTATCACGGTCGCGAGCGCCACGTGCGGGGATGGAAGATGATCCTGCGGTCGGGGGCGTGGTACCTGCTGGGTGAGGACGCCGGGGTCGGCGCCCGTTTGTTCCGGTTGTCCCGGATCGAATCCGCTGTGCGCCGGACGGGCGAGCCCGGGTCGTACGTCATGCCGCCCTCCGGGGTCATCGCCGAGCACGCGCGCCGGCTTGAACCGGCAACCGGCAATGCGTCGGTGCTGGTCGGGCTGCGGCAGGGCCGGGCCGGGCAGCTGCGGCGGCGCGGGATCCCGGAGCCGGCCACCGCACCCGATGGGTTCGACTCGTGGCGGATCCCGTACGCCCGCGGCGACGAAATCGTACAGACCATCTGTGCCGCGGGGCCTGACGCGGTCGTTCTGGAGGATGGCGAGATCCGTGACCAGGTCATGGCGCGGCTGCGGGCGGTTGCGGGGTGGGTGTCATGACGACGTCGATCGAGCAGGTGGCGCGGCTGCTGGCCGAGATTCCGTACATCGAGGCCCACCAGGGAATCACGATCCAGGAGGTGGGGCGGGTCTTCGGCATCACGCCGGGCCAGGTCCGCCGGGATGTCGCGGTGGCGATGTTCTGCGGGCTGCCGGGCGGCTACCCGGGGGACCTGATCGAGGTCGACCTGGACGTACTCGATAACGAAGGTATATTGTTCCTGTCCAACCCGACCCACTTGGACCGCCCGCTGCGGCTGACGGTGGCCGAGGCGGCGAGCCTCCAGCTGGCGCTGTCGGCCGTGCGGTCCCTTGTCGCGCCCGAAACTGCCGCCGCCATCGACTCGCTGACGGAGAAGCTGGCCGGCCCGGCGGGGCAGACCGCCGAGGTCAAGGTTGCCTCCGGCGACGAGGAGGTCCGGCGGGTGATCACCGGGGCCATCACGCGGGCGGAGCAGCTGCAGCTCACGTACGACGGGCAGGCGCGCGGGGCCACCACGTACCCGGTCGTGGACCCGGTGAGCGTCGAGGTGTCGGAAGGCGTGGCGTACCTGTCGGCGTACAGTGTTAGCAATGATGCTTGGCGGACCTACCGGCTGGACCGGATCGCCAAGGCCGTACCCACCGGGGAAATGGCGCAGTCGCACGGGACGCGCCCGGCCGGGCAGTGGGCCGACAGTCTCGCGGCGAGCGAATCGGTGAAGCTGACGCTGCGGGCTGAAGCCAGCTGGGTCGCGGAGTATTACCCCACGCGGTCGGTCGAGGTGACGAACCAGGGTGTTGAGGTCGAACTGCCGGTGGTCGAGCCGGCGTGGCTGGTGCGGCTGCTGCTGTCCCTGGGCGACAAGGTGATCCGGGTCCAGCCTGCCGAGTATGCCCGCATCGCCGCCGGGCTCGCGCGTGAGGCGCTGGCGGTTTATAGTACGATCTAAGCCTGATACGCGACCAAGGGGTAGACGATGAGCGAAAATGCCACAACGACACTGGTCGTTAATCCGACGGCCGGGCGGGGTCGGGCGCTCAAGATTCTGCCCGGAGTCATCAAAGAGCTGTTGCGCGGGTTGCCGGAGGGGAGTCTGAAGGTACGGCAGGCGACAACGTACCAGGAGGCGGTTGACGATTGCCGCCGCGCGGTCGAGGAGGCGCGGCAATCCGCCGACGCCCGCGACGCGCTGGTGGTGATGGGCGGGGACGGGATCATGCACCTGGGCCTGAACGCCGCCGGAGGTACGGGGGTGCCGCTCGGGCTCATCCCCGCCGGAACCGGCAATGATCTGTGCCGGAGCCTGGGCGTGCCGCTCGACCCGCTCAAGGCCGCGGGCGTCATCGTCAACGGCCACCTGGACAAGATCGATTTAAGCTCGGTGGTGGGCAACCTGGCCCACGGCGACACCCAGCGGTACGTCGGTTCTGTGGTCGCGACCGGCTACGACGCGCGGGTGGGGATCAGGGGCGCCCAGATGGCGAAGGCGTGGCGCTCGCTGGCGTACAGCGCCGCGGCCCTGGCGGAGCTGCGGGCGTTCGAGCCCGTGACGTACCGGCTGCGGATCGACGGGCAGGAACGCAACCTGACAGCCATGTTCGTGGCCGTCGCCAACGGCGGCTACTACGGCGGCGGCATGCACATCGCGCCCTCCGCGTCGGTGACGGACGGCCTGCTGGACATCACGATCGTCCATCCCGTGTCGAAGCTGACATTGTTGCGGATGCTGCCGCGCATGTTCTCCGGCGGTTTCGTGACCGACCCCGCCATCGAAACGCTGCGGGCCAGGGAAGTGATGATCGACGGCGACGGCCTGACGGGGGTCGTGGACGGGGAGGCGCTCGGGCAGCCGCCCTTCGGCGTCACGTGCGAGCCCGGGGCCCTGTCGGTCTTCATCCCCAACCCCGACCCGCTGACACGCCGGCGCAAGAACCGGAGGAACAAGTAGTGTCCCCCTTCCGAAGGAATGAATAGTGTCACTGTCCGAGTTCTCGTCGCGGCTGGGCTTCACCCTCGACGAGTACCAGATCGAGGCGTGCCGCCATCTCGAAGCCGGGTCGGGGGTGCTCGTGGCGGCGCCGACCGGGGCGGGCAAGACGGTCGTGGGGGAGTTTGCCGTTCACCTGGCCGCGTCGCGCGGTTCGAAGTGCTTCTACACCACCCCGATAAAGGCCTTGTCAAACCAGAAATTCCACGACCTGGCCCTGGTGTATGGCGCGGGCCGGGTGGGCCTGCTGACGGGTGACCAGGTCATCAACTCGGAGGCGGACATCGCGGTCATGACGACCGAGGTACTGCGGAACATGATCTACGCCGGGTCGCCGACGCTGCGCGGGCTGGAGTACGTGGTCATGGACGAGGTCCACTACCTGTCGGACCCGTTCCGAGGGCCGGTGTGGGAGGAGGTCATCCTGGGCCTGGAACCGCACGTGAAGATCGTGGCGCTGTCTGCGACAGTGAGCAATGTCGAGGAGTTCGGTTCGTGGCTCGACAAGGTACGGGGAGACATCGCGACGGTGGTGTCCGAGACGCGGCCCGTACCGTTGTATCAACATGTCTTTGCCGGGAAGAAGCTGCTGGACCTGTTCCGCGGTGACGCGCCGACGGCGGGAGGTACGGCGGCGGCGAAGGTCAACCCGGAACTCACACGGCTGGCGGGCGACGAGTCCCGGGTGATGCGCGACGACTCCCGGAACCTGCGCGGCCGCTCGGGGAAGGGCAAGCACACGAACCAGTCCGGTGTCGGGGGCCGCCCGCACGGGCGGTTCGCGGCGCGTTCCAAGCTCGTACCGCGTCGTTCCGCCGTCGTGACCGAACTGGACCGGCGCGACCTGTTGCCGGCCATCTACTTCATCTTCTCCCGGCAGGGCTGCGACCAGGCGGTGCGCCACCTGGTCGATGACGGCGTGTTCCTCACCCGCTCCCGGGAGGCCGAGGAGTTGCGGGCCATCGCCGCGCGGCACATGGCCGGGCTGGGCGACGAAGACCTGGCCGCGCTGGATTACCGGGGCTGGCTGGAGGCGTTCCGGCGGGGCATCGCCGCCCATCACGCGGGGTTACTGCCCATGTTCAAGCTGGCGGTGGAGGAGGCGTTCTCCCTGGGGCTGGTCAAGGTGGTGTTCGCCACCGAAACCCTGGCGCTTGGCATAAATATGCCCGCGCGCACGGTCGTCCTCGACAAGCTGGTGAAGTACAACGGCGCCAGTCACGCGGACATCACGCCGGGGGAGTACACGCAGCTCACCGGCCGCGCGGGCCGGCGTGGCATAGACATCGAGGGTCATGCCGTCGTCACGTGGCAGCCCGGGCTGGATCCCCGGGCGCTGGCCGGTCTGGCGTCGCGTCGGACGTACCCGCTGCGCTCGGCCTTCACCCCGACGTACAACATGGCGGTCAACCTGATCGCCTCGGTCGGCCTGGAACGGGCGGCGAAGATCCTGGAGGACAGCTTCGCGCAGTTCCATTTCGACGCCACCGCGCGGGCCGGAGCCGGCCGGTCACGGACCCTGGTCAACAAGTTCGAATCGATCTGTCTGGTCCTGGAATCGCTGGGGTACGTGGAGGAGTCGGGATCGGCGGTCACGGACGCCGGGCGCACGCTCACACGCCTGTACGGGCCGCACGACCTGCTGATCGCGGAGGCCATCAGCGCCGGGGTGTTCGACGGGCTCAGCGGGCCCGGGCTGGCGGCCACACTGTCATGTCTGGTTTACGAGTCGCGGCTGGCGGACCGGCGGGCCGACCCGCGGCTGCCGGACCGCGACAGCGCCCGCGCGGTCGACAAGTTGCGCAAGTTGTGGCGCCAGCTGTCCGTACTCGAAAAGGACCACCGGCTCGAGGAGTCACCGCCGCTCGACTCCGGTTTCGCCGCCCCGGCGTACTTCTGGGCCGAAGGCGCCACCCTGGGCGAGGTGATCGACGACACCCGCGTGGCGCCGGGCGACTTCGTACGCTGGGTCCGCCAAGTCGTGGACTGTGCCGGCCAGATCCGCGACGCCGTCCCGGGGACCGCACTGGCGCGCCAGTGCCGCGACCTGATCCGGGACATGCGCCGCGGGGTGATCGACATCGACATGGTCGAGGAATGAGGACTCAAGAGTCCTTAGTAGGGGTCAGCTGATCATGCGGGGGTACTGTTCGACCCGCCAGTTGCCCGCGTAACCCATGTCGGACAGCCAATCTTTGCCAGGCTGGAAGCCCGTGCCGCGGTTGTTGAGAGCCACGACCACACCGCGGGTGGCGAACCCGACTATGTCCGGGTAGCCGTCACCGTTAACGTCCAGCACCATCCGCGGATGCAGGCCGACCTTCCAGCCGCCCGCGTAGTACCCGAAGTCGCCCAGCCACAGCTGGGCGGGTTTGAAGCTGGTGCCGGTGTTGAGTGCGACCCTTACGCCGTTGCTGGCGAATCCGACGACGTCTGGTAAGCCGTCCTTGTTGACGTCGACCAGCATGCGTGGGTGCTTGTCGACCTCCCAGCCGCCCGCGTATAACCCGAAGTCGCCCAGCCACAACTGGGCGGGTCTGAAACCGGTCCCGGCGGTGTTGAGGGCGACTCTTACCCCGTTGCTGGCGAATCCGACGATGTCGGGGTACCCGTCCTTGTTGACGTCGACCAGCATGCGCGGATGCAGCTCGACCCGCCATCCGCCCGAGTAGTACCCGAAGTCGCCCAGCCACAGCTGGGCGGGTTTGAAGCTGGTGCCGGTGTTGAGGGCGACCCTCACCCCATTGCTGGCGAATCCGACGATGTCTGGTAAGCCGTCCTTGTTGACGTCGACCAGCATGCGTGGGTGCTTGTCGACTTCCCAGCCGCCCGCGCTCGCGAAGTACCCGAACTCGCCCAGCCACAGCTTGGCCACGCCGAAGCCCTTGCCGGAGAGGTTGAGAGCGACCTTTACGCCGGTGCTGGAGAATCCGACGATGTCGGGGTACCCGTCCTTGTTGACGTCGACCACCATGCGGGGATACTTGTCGACCTCCCAACTCTGCCGCTGCGAGAACTCGTCTGGTACGGAGGATACGTTGAAGCCGCCTCCTGGTTTGGTGTAGTAGATCTCCGTGACCAACCTGCCGAAGGCAACGATGTCGGCGCGCCCATCCTTGTTCAGGTCGACCACGATTCGGGGATACTCGTACGTC
>Ga0209628_10000396_pt1 | contig 26484 bp, 19 predicted proteins | sample TergutCu122P4_FD_187285 | JGI IMG/M metagenome (GOLD analysis project Ga0209628, IMG submission 187285) | Cubitermes ugandensis P4 segment gut microbial communities from Kakamega Forest, Kenya - Cu122 P4 (SPAdes) (version 2) | ecosystem: Host-associated > Arthropoda: Insects > Digestive system...
CTTCCGATCTGTGAGACGATGAAAAAATCTCAATGGCGTCGCCGCCACAGTCGCGAAACTCCTCCAGCAGATGACGCATCGCCGTGTCCGTCAACGGATAGCGTCCAGGGTGCGCCAGCACGGCCATACCACCCGCCGCATGCAATACGGCGACACTCTCGAAAAGGGCCGGCCAAGGTGGCGGCACATGCGCGGGTTTTTCTTGTCCCAGATAGCGGTTGAACGCTCCTTGTTTGCTGGAAACATGGCCTTGATCGACGAGGAAGCGAGCAAAGTGTAAGCGCGAAATCAGTGCTTCATTGGTTACGAAACGGCGGGCGCCTTCAAGCGCGCCGCCGATACCCGCTCGCGCCAGTGCACAACCGATCGCCTCGGCGCGCTGCCGGCGGGCGCCGCGAACGGCGGCGAGTGCTTCCTGAAGAGCAGACGAGTCCGCATCGAAAAAAAGGCCGACGACATGGACCGTCCGGTTGTTCCAGAGAGCAGAAAGCTCGACGCCGTTAACGATGCGAACAGAAGTACCCATGCTGGCCTGGTGGGCTTCAGGAAGTCCGGAGATGTCGTCGTGATCGGTAATGGCTAAGTACTCTACTCCTCGCTGGATCGCCCGGCTTACCAATGCAGTCGGGGTAAGCGTGCCGTCAGATGCTGTGGAATGGCAATGCAGGTCATAGATCATGAGAAGTGGCAGGGGCCGTGTGTCCGAACATTTGTAGCGACCATTTTAGCGCCAATGTCGAAATACTGGAAAAAGTATTCTTGCCAAGCTGCGCAAAGGCTGTGGTTTGCGGCGTCAAATATCGCTCAATAAGAACAGGTTATGACACGAATAGCTATATGTTATGTATTGCGCAAGTGTCTTTTTTATGATTTTTTAAGAAAAAGAAGGCTGGCAAGGGCATCATGGTCTTGTCTTAAGCGCCGCAAGGTCGTATGCTATCGGAGAAATGGGGGGGCATAATAGCCAAATCATCAGGGGGAAGCGTTGAAAAGAAGTTTGCATCTTACGCGGAAAAGATAAGTCCTGAAACTAGAAACATGTATTGCATGATGAGATGTTGTATTCAAGTGGCAACATTGATAAAGGAATTGCAGCGAAGCCGTGGGGCCGGGGGTGTGCGCAAAAAGAGATTCATTTTTCGAAATCTCACCAATTGCGCTGATGGCCTGACCTTTATTCAAAATACAATAGAGAAGGAGATTATTTCATGAAGACGGGGTAATTTTTCAGTTGTAAGGCATTCCAATTAACATCGTATTTTTTAAAGAGGACTATATTGTGAAAACGACAGACTTTGTATTAAACCCGCGCGAAATCCGGTTACGCCGTGGACTGAACCAAGAACGCTTCTGGTCGCAGATTGGCGTAACGCAGAGTGGAGGGTCGCGTTATGAAAGCGGGCGTACCATGCCGAAACCGGTGCGCGAATTGTTGCGCCTGGTTCATGTTGAGCGAATTGATCTGACCCAGATCAAACGCGTTGACTACGAAATCATTAAACACCTGAAAACCGCGCAACCCGATTTGTACCGTAGTTTGGGACGCACAGTGAAGAGTAAGTGGAAGGACTACGAAGCTGACGAGTCCGGCTCCGACGAAGAATAATAAAATAGTTTTGGGATTAACTTTCTGGGCGCGCATCGCGCGATGCGAAGCGCGCTGTTTGGGCGTGATGTCGATGATGTCACGCCCAAATTTCATCTTTCCGGTTATTGAATCACCGTAGCCTCGCGCAAGCGGTTAAAATAATCGTTTCAAGAGGCGCCGCAGGCGTCATTTTCCGTTTGCTATCACCCGTGGAGTTATCGGATGAAACCCATTACGCGAGTCTTTCCCTTTGAGCAGTTGCGCATGACCGATGTCGATAAGGTCGGCGGTAAAAACGCATCGCTCGGAGAAATGATCAGCCAGTTGACGCAACGCGGTATCCGCGTTCCTGGCGGTTTTGCAACGACAGCCGATGCCTTCCGTGAGTTTCTGGAAACCAACGGTTTGGTCGAAGCCATTCGTCGGAAGTTGGCTGGTCTTGATGTCGAAGACGTCGTCAAGCTGGCGCGCGTTGGCCGCGAAATCCGCGAGATGGTAGCGTCGGCACCGTTTCCCGCTGCGTTGGAGCAGGATATCAGATCGGCTTATGCAGCCCTTTCCAAAGACCAGCCGGATGCGTCATTCGCGGTGCGCTCGTCGGCCACCGCCGAAGACTTGCCGGACGCATCGTTTGCCGGGCAACAGGAAACCTTTTTGAACATCCGTGGCGTTGAGGCGGTGCTCAACGCCATCCGCGAAGTGTTTGCGTCGTTGTACAACGATCGCGCGATCGCTTATCGCGTTCATCAGGGGTTTGCGCATCAGGATGTGGCGTTGTCTGCGGGCGTGCAACGGATGGTGCGCAGCGATCTGGGTGCGGCCGGCGTGATGTTCACGATGGATACCGAGTCGGGCTTCGATCAGGTGGTGTTTATCACTTCAGCGTATGGGCTGGGCGAAACGGTGGTGCAGGGCACCGTCAATCCCGATGAATTTTATGTTTACAAGCCGAATCTGAAAGCAAACCGGCCAGCGATCCTTCGCAAAATCGCTGGCAGTAAGGCACTGAAAATGGTGTTCGCCGAAGGCAACGTGGCGGGGCATTCGACGAAAACGATAGAAGTGCCGGAAATGCAGCGCTTGGGGTACTCGATCAGCAACGCCGAAATCGAAGAATTGGCGCGTTTTGCGATGAAGATCGAAGCGCACTATCAGCGGCCGATGGACATTGAGTGGGGGCGCGACGGTATTGACGGCAAATTGTACATTCTGCAGGCGCGTCCGGAAACGGTGAAATCGCGCGAAGCGGACGGCGATAAATTGCGCCGCTATCGGGTCGAAGGTAGCGGCGCCGTGCTGGCGACCGGCCGCGCCATCGGGCAGAAAATCGGGAAAGGGCGCGTACGGGTGGTGAAATCCATCACCGAAATGGATCGCGTGCAAAAAGGCGACGTTCTGGTCGCCGACATGACCGACCCCGATTGGGAACCGGTGATGAAGCGAGCCGCAGCGATTGTGACCAATCGCGGCGGCCGTACCTGCCACGCGGCAATCATTGCGCGCGAGTTGGGGATTCCGGCGGTGGTCGGTTGCGGTGACGCAACGCATACGCTGAAAGAGGGAATGGAAGTTACGGTTTCGTGCGCCGAAGGCGACACCGGAAAAATTTATGAGGGATTGCTCGATGTTACCGTTCACGAAGTGGCGCTCGACAAAATGCCGGAACCACCGGTCAAGCTCATGATCAATGTCGGCAATCCGGAACTGGCGTTCGAATTTTGCCGCCTACCGAACGAAGGCGTCGGCTTGGCGCGTCTCGAGTTCATTATCAATCGCAACGTCGGCATCCATCCGCGCGCGTTGCTCGAATTCGACACATTGCCGGAAGAATTGAAGCGCAACATCCGCCGTCGGATTGCCGGCTATGACAGTCCGGTCGAATTCTATATCAGCAAGATTGCCGAAGGCGTGGCGACGATCGCGGCGGCGTTTGCGCCGAAGAAAGTCATTGTTCGAATGTCGGATTTCAAGTCGAACGAATATTTCAACCTGCTGGGTGGCAACCATTACGAGCCGCACGAAGAAAACCCGATGCTGGGATTCCGCGGCGCTTCGCGTTATATCTCAAAAGAGTTTTACGACTGCTTTGTGCTTGAATGCAAGGCGTTGCGGCGCGTCCGCGACGACATGGGGTTGACCAACGTCGAAATCATGATCCCGTTCGTGCGCACCCTCAAGGAAGCGGAACGGGTGGTCGAACTGCTGGCTCAAAACGGGCTGGAGCGCGGCAAGAACGGCTTGCGGCTGATCATGATGTGCGAACTGCCGTCCAATGCAGTGCTGGCGTCGCAATTCCTCGACTACTTCGACGGTTTCTCGATCGGCTCGAACGACATGACCCAACTGACGCTGGGCGTCGATCGCGATTCCGGCGGACCGATTGCGCCGACGTTCGACGAACGCAACGATGCGGTCAAAGCGATGCTGGCGATGGCGATTTCAGCCTGCCGCGCCAGAGGTCGCTACATTGGCATCTGTGGGCAGGGGCCATCCGACCACCCCGATTTTGCACAATGGCTGGTCGAGCAGGGCATCGAAACCATTTCGCTGAACCCGGATACCGTTGTCGAAACCTGGCTGGCGCTGGCGAAAGCGGCGGCGAAATGACCCTTTAACCGCAGAGAACGCAAAGGGCACAAATCTCACGCGAAGGCGCGAAGAGGAAACTTTCTCCCCTTTAAAGGAAGGGTCGGGGATCGGGTTGCTCTGTGCCTATAGCTTTTCAAGAAAGAAATAGCCGCGAGATATCAATTTTCTCTTTGCGCTCTATGCGTTCTTTGCGGTTAAAATGTTTTTAAAAAAATGAGCCGCCGATGAAAAATATACCGCGCCTTCATGTCGCCTTGCGCCGTTCACGGCGAACGGCGATATGGTTTGCGGCGCCGACACTGGCGACCGCACTGCTGTTATGGACGTTGCCCTGGCTCTGGTGGGCGCTGTTGATCGCTGACTTGGTGTTGGTGGTGTGGGCATGTTGGATGTGGCGGCGGCTGATGCCGCAGGGGCTACCCGGTGGTGTCGAAGCGTTGACCCTGAGCGCCGATCGGCAACTGCGCCTCTATTTTGCCACCGGTTTTGCTAAAAAAACGGCAGCGAACGCCTCGGCTCCGGAAGACGGGCCGTCGGCACAAGTGCTCGACAGCACTTGTCTTGGCGACACTTTTCTTACCCTTGTCTGGCGCAGCGAGGCATCGCATCGCTTGTTTCGCCGGAAACCTTCACGAACACTGTTCCTGTTGCCGGACATGATGTCTGCCGATGACTGGCGGCGTTTGCGTATCTTGTTGCAGCACGGAAGGCAAACATCACCGGTTCAGGAATCGGGTATTTGATACGACATTCGATTATGAGCAAGCCAAATCTCGTCGCAATCGGTTTTGCGCTCGGATACCTTTTGATATGTCTGTTTATCAGCGGGCTCCATTTTGAGGGGAGTTGGGGTGGGCTGCTCATGTTTTTTTTGGCGCTTCCTTTTTCAATTTTTTCAACTGTTGCATCGAAAAGTCTAGGAGGGATGCCTGCATTTTTGATAATGAATACGCTTTGGTGGTATTTTCTGGTGAGATTGTTTTGCTACTTTTATATGAAGAGAAAATAGCAAGTAGCTAGCTAATGGCCATAACTGTAATTTGCTACTTACCCGTTTGAAAATTATTTTGGTGGATCCTCTGTGAAAAATTATAAAAAACAATAATGTATAGATACAAACTAAACCAAAATATCACAATATCGATTAGGCGATTATACGATATATGCATTATGGCGCTTGATGCAAAGCAAATCTCCTGATAGCATTTTTCTTAAGATTTCACTGCTTGCTGATGTCAAACCATTGCGAAATCAGACAGTTGGAGTCGGAACAGATTGAATGATGCTGAGCAGCTAGCCCCCTTTCTTTTATTGGATAACATGATGAAACGATTTATTCTTCTTCCATTGGCCGTTCTTTCATTGGCTGGGTGCTTGGCCAGCACCTCTGGCGGGAAACAGACTGTCACCAACTCAGATTCCAGCGATTCGCGAGAGTGTGCTCGCAACTTTACCTATGACGGAAGCTTCTTGGCCGGTCGCACATACAAGACAAAGGCTTTCGTCAAAAACGTCAATCAAGCTGACGCCATGAAGCGCGCCGCCCGCTATATCGCCCAAGACGGCTGGCAGGTAAACAACACCGATCAGAGTCTCGGTATTATCAGCGCTTCGCAGACTGTCAGTTATGGCCAAGGCAAAACTGCGCCTCTTAGCGCTAGCTTTGAGCAGGAAAAAGGCGGTGTACAAATGGGGCTCAGCTACTCTACCTCAGGAGGCGTAACCTCGCCTGTAGATGCTGTGCAAAAATTCTTTTGCTCGCTGATAGAAGCCGCCGAAGGGAAGAAGTAATTTTCGCTTGCGGTAGCAAGGTTTGCGCCAGATCATGGTTGCCAGCCAAGCGCAGGAAATGCCGGCGCGGCTCTCCTTGTTGCCCATCGCCACTCAGGACGCGACGCTCGCTGAAGCTGCGCGCGTCGCGGGTGTTGGCGTGGCGGCGTGTGAGCAGCGCCTTCTTTATTAAATAGCTTTATAAAATCAATATATTATAAATTATAGTTAAACTAAGTTATAACTATTTATTCCAGCCAAAATACCTGCCACGACGAACAAGCCACCGTACAGCGCCTCAAGTCGAACGGTGCGTAACATGACCCCGTTGAAAGCCAGACCGGGAGGTGTGGTGCAGAACGCTCGCCAAGTACGCCAGGCAAACGGTAGCGCCAACATCGGCAGCAGAAACCAGGGCGAGAGGGCGGTGAGCGCGCCGAGCAGCGCGAACGGTAGAAAGATCATTGCCGCGTAGCAACGCCGCGCGCCGGACAATCCAAACACAATCGGCAATGTCCGGCGACCAGTGTTTTGGTCGTGTTCGATGTCGCGGTAATTGTTGACCAGCAATACGGCAGCGGCTATCAGGCCGACGGCGCAAGCGACCGGCCAGGCTTGCCAGGGCAGGTTATGGGTCAACAGATAGACCGTGCCGTTGACGGCGACCAATCCGAAAAAAATAAATACGGCAACCTCTCCCCAGGGCGTGAACGCGATCGGCTTGACGCCCGCCATATAGAGAATCGCGGCAATGATCGACAACACACCCAGCGCCAGAATGAGCCAGCCGTGCCAGATGACCAGCGGCAAGCCCAGCAATACGGTAATGCCAACACAGATCATCAGCACAATACGAATCTGGCGGGCGGTCAGCCAACCGTTTTGAGTAGCGCGTGGAAAACCGATACGCGCGCCGGTTTCGGCGCCGCGGTCGGTGTAGCCGACATCGTTCTGGAGGTTCGTAATCACCTGGATCATGACTGCGCACAGCAGCGCTAGTACCAATGTCGGCCAGTGCAACGCATGCTGGAGCGCAAACGCCAGCGCGGCGCCGGCCGCTACCGGCACAGCGGTAAGCCAGAGCGTATGAGGGCGAAAAGCGATTTTCCAGGCCGCCAGCGAGCCGGGGTTGATAGATTGATTGGATGACATTTAGAAAAAACAGCTTCCTTAAATTCAAAGCAAATTTACCGCAAAGAACACAAAGAGTACAAAGGAAGAGCCATTATTCTGCGCAAAACTGTGGGGCACGGAACCCAGAGAATCCCATCATCCCTATCCCAACCCTCTCCTTGAAGGGGAGGGTTTCAAGCCCCCGCTCGCCCCCTTAAAAAGGGGCTTTCCTTCTTTGCAGCTTTGCCCCTTCGCGTGAAAGGTTCTCAGTATCAAATTTTCGTGCTTTTCGTAGCCAAGATTCCATGGCTCAAAACTCACGGCTGGGCCGGCGCGAACACCATTTCGCCGCCAGAGCGCAGTTGTAACGTCAGCGTTTTATCGTCGATCCGATAATGCTCTACCGCATGCAAACCGTCGAAGAAATCGCGGTCGGAGGAATCGGCGGGGCACAATATTTTGGTCATCGCAATCTGATCGAAAGACAGCTGGTTGCCCTGGGTACGGTAAACCGTGCCGCCGCGGTTGCAGTCGGCGACGACGGCCACGCGGTTCTCTTCGTGAAAGGTCAGCGTATATCGGAGCGGGGTGATGGGTGCCAGCCGTACGCCGTTCAGTTGGGTATATTGCCAGGCCCAGACCGTTTGCTGAAGCGGCAACGCTACCGGGGCGGGTACGGCACTACCGACCTGCGAAGGCAAGGGCGGCGACGTCTCTTCGACAGCGGCCGGAGTACACGCGGTCAACAGCACCGCCAGGGCGACGGCAGGAAACGCAAGATCAAGGTATTTCATAGTTTTCACCAACAAAAGATAAACGGCGCTATTGTAGATCAAGTCAAGCGCGCCAAGAGCCAAACCTGCGCTCATACCTTATATTATTCTGAAAGCTCAACCTTCTTCGGTGAATAATGAGTCATCACTGCCCAAAGCGCACTGTAAACGCCTTCAACGACTTGCGCCATTTTCGGATAGTCGAGTTTTTCCGCCGTATCATGCGCCGTGTGGTAGTTTTTATTTCGGAAAAATGCCGTATCCGTAATCATCACCGCAGGGTAACCCAGCTTCCAAAAATTGAGGTGATCCGAAAAATCAATTCCTGGTACCGCCTGCGGGGCATTGATGGAATAAACCGGCAACGAAGACACTTTCCGCATCGCTTCTTTCACCGCACGAGCCAGCACCACATCGGATAATGAGCCGACGACCGCTATAAAGTTGCCCTCTGTCGGATAAAACCAGCGCAACAAGAACGCTGCCGGAAGTTCCTGGCTATCCGGCTGATCGCTGAAATAACCGATCATTTCCAATGCAATCATTGCGCGAACCTTAATGTTATTCTGCGCCAATAGTGCCGCGTAAACCGCGCTGCCCATCTGGTCGGTTCTGAAGTAGGGTGGCTCCTCAAGAGCAAACGCAACAAGATCAACCCTCAAAGGCAGTGCCGACGGATGCTGGTCAAGCATGTGCGCCAGCTCAAGCATCCCGGCAACGGCACTGGCGTTATCGTCGGCGCCCGGCGTTTCTTCGACAGCATCGTAATGTGCGCCGACGATGATTCGTTCGCCTTCTTCTGGGCCAAATGAGGCGATCACGTTGCGGAATATTGCGCCGTCAACCTCGAATTCCTGCTCGCTGATTCGGGCGCGCGTTTCCCGCAGGGAGTTTTTGATATATTCGGCAGCCCGCTGTAATGTCTCCGGGCGGTTGCGAGGGTGGAACTGCGTCGATAGGGTGCGCACGTATGTCTCAAGTCGCGACGGATCAGCGGGTAAGGCGCTGCCGACGTGCGAGGGTGACGGCGCTTTTTCGATAGTCGCTGGGGAGCACGCCAACAAGACTACAACGGAAAAGACGGCAAAGAAAGGGAGAAGTTTCATAACCGACCGACTGAAAAATAAATTATCGCATGCCGGGCATCATCGCATGGGCGGTGGTAAAGTTGTATCTTCGCTGTTTTGTTAACATTCCTTCAACGATTCATGTTAAAACAGTTCACGTTCCGCCAACGAATATGAAAAAAAACCTGTTTAAACAACGGCGTACTGCTTTGAAAATGCTGGCGGCGAGCGGCGTATGGATGGCTGCTGCATCGGCCGGCGTGGCTTGGGCGCAAAAGAAAAAGGCAGAAAAGAAAACTGCGGCTGCAAAAGAGGAAAAGAAAAGCGAGCCGCCGACGATTGCCGCATCCTCGGATTTGCAGCCGCTGCTGACGGAAATCGTTGGCGGCTTTGAGGCGGAAACACGGGTCAAAGTGCGGGTCGTTCTCGGCGCCGCGAGCTATTTCTATCAGCAGATTCTGGAAGATGCGTCGTTCGAAATGTTTATGTCATCTGACGAGGCGCTGGTCACACGGTTGGTCGATGTCGGTATGACGGAAGGGCGCGGCGATGTGTATGCAACAGGGCGGCTGGCGTTTTATGTTCCGTCGGGATCACCGTTAAAAGCCGATAATTTTTTAGGGGACATTCGTCCGGCGCTACGCGATGGCCGTTTACAACGCTTCACTATCGCCAATCCGGAGACCGACTCTTATGGCCGTCTGGCTGAAGAAGTGTTGCGCCGCAAACGAGTATGGGAAGAAATGCAACCATTGCTGACGATCGGTAGCGACGTGGTGCAAACGGCGCAAATCGCCGCTCATGGCGAAGTTCAGGGAGGACTGGTCGCCTATTCGCAGGCCAGTCAGCTGATGGTGGCGCGCGGCGGTAAATGTGTGCTGGTGTCGGATACATTATGTTCGCCGTTAAAAGAACGGATGGTGCTGCTCCGAAACGCCGGCGACATTACGCACCGGTTTTACCAATACATGCTGGGCGATAAGGCCAGAGCGACGCTGAAGCGTTATGGCTTTCTGATTCCTGCCGGTTGAAAAAAGCGAGTTTGAGAGCGACATCGCTCCAAACATCACCATCCATCCAACGATGCTCTGTGTCGGATGAGCGGCTCCCGGGCGGCGCTTCGCTTGTCTTGGCCGCGCGTGCTGCTCATCGTTTTTATTTCAACAAAATACCTTGCCTGAGGATTGCTTCTTTCAGCCGGTCGCGCCCCACCAGCGATTCTGAACCATGCAGGCGAGCCAGTGACTGCTTCGACCAGGTTGTGCCTGTCTCCCGATAGGCGCGATAAAACGCAGCCATGGTTACGTCGTAATCGGCAATCGCTTGCTGCGCGTTGGCGTTTGTGTATTGCTCGCGGTGCAGGACAGCAAACTGTGGCAGGCGCGGCTTGACTCGTACTGGTCGCTTGGGATCGGGATAACCGATGGAAAGCCCAAACACCGGGAAAACATGCGGCGGCAGGCTCAATTCGCGGATCACATCTTCGGGCTGGTTACGGATGGAGCCCGCATAGACCGTACCGAATCCCATCGCTTCGGCAGCGGTAACGACATTCTGTGCCGCCAACGTCGCGTCAATCGCAGCCATCAGAAAAGTGTCGAGATAGTCGATACCGTCAAGCGGCACATTTTGAGCTTTGGCTGTTTCGTGGAGCATTGCCATATCGGCCAGAAAGACGAGTAACAGCGGCGCTTGCTTGATATGGCGCTGTCGGTCAGCATAGTCCGCCAGCCGCGCTTTACGCTCGCCGTCCTCAACGGCGACGACACTCCACATTTGTAAATTGCTGGAGGAGGGCGCCGATTGCGCGGCGGCAATCAAGTACTCCAGCGTCCCCTGTGGTAACGGTGTTTCCAGGAACACGCGCACCGAGCGGTGGGACAAAAGCGTTTCCAGGGTTTCGTTGAATGCGGGCAGGGCGACGTCAAGCGCAGCGCCAAACGATTGTGCTTTACCGTAACGCGCTTCGATCAATGAGAGAAAAAATGCTTTTTTCATAAATGGCTGTGGTAAAAATTCTATTTAACCGCAAAGAATGTAAAGAATATTTTATGCGAAGGAACGAAAAAACGTCGAGGAGAATGCCGCATCGCGATCAATAAGGGGGTTGTTTTTTGCCCAGCCTTCGTGCGAAAGGATTTTCTGATACTTGGTCTCCGGACTCTGATGCCAGCTTCAATAACAGCTGATAGCGGACGCCTTGTGGCGTACTTTGCGACCACACCAGTGCTACCGTATCAGCCAGCCAGCGTACCGGCGGTCGCATGCCCCAACCCGGCGCCGGTCCGGGGTATTTGCGTTTCAGCGTGATGTGCGCGCGGAAAGGGCGGGGATCCGGAACAAACCCACAAGGCTGCAACAGCATATAGATATTTTCGACCAGCGTGGTCAAGATCGCCGGCGCCTCTTCCGGCCCCGTCCAAAGAATGCGAGGGGCTCGCCAGAATCCCATTTGATGAATATCCAGCGCAATCGGCGCAAATTTCAGGTGCCTGAGCACGCGCCGATAGCAGTATTCTTGTTGCGCGCTGCTGTTTCCCAGAAACGCCAGCGTTAGATGCAAATTGTCCGATTGCACCGGAACCCCAAGCGGCTCCGCCGCCGCCAGCGCTGCCAATTCGCGTTGAACGATAGCGGGCGGCCAGAGCGCGATAAATAAGCGTTTACCGTCCAAAGCCCCCCCCGAATGCTCAATCCGGCATTCCGATTCGGGATTCAATCAGGCATTCAGCGCCCGTAGTAGGCCGTAAAGCTGGCTTTGCCGAGCACTTCTTTGTTAATCATGAAGCCGGCGCGTGCAGCCGTTGCGTCAGGGGGCAGGTCGAGCTTTTCGGATTTCAGCGCGAAAACGGTGAAAATGTAGCGATGCGGCTTATCTCCTTTGGGAGGGCAAGCACCGCCGAAACCAGCGACTCCGGAGTCGGTACGGATTTGCATCGCGCCTTCCGGTAAAGATTTTCCGGACGGATCGCCGGCGCCTTCATCGAGCTTGTGAACGTTTGCCGGGATGTTTACGACCACCCAATGCCACCATCCCGAGCCGGTCGGCGCGTCGGGGTCATAAACCGTAATGGCAAAACTCCTGGTTCCCTGCGGCGCATTTTCCCAAGCCAGTGCCGGTGAAATATTTTTTCCATCACAACCAGAACTGACCTGATCGTTACTCAACTGGCCTTCAGCCTTGACAGTGGGGCTGCTCAACGAAAACTCGCTGGACGCGTAGCTGCCCATCGAAAAAGCAAAAATCGACATAACCGCCAAAGCGCGAATCAAATACATAATGAACCTCCGATCAGGAAAACGGGTTTCGCAAAGCGATAACTTAACATGATATGAAGCTGGGTCATCATGGAAAAGGATATCTTGCCGATAGGGCGTTTCGGCGCATGGGAAGGCCGAGGAGGCTATGAGCAAACGAGCGTATGGCCCATCGGGTTTTGCGTCTAATTTTACATAATATAAATTATACGAAGCTCTGTATCAAAAGACAGGGGTACGCCACAACAAATAACCTCTATCCCGATCTTGCCCGACTGTTTTAGCGCCGCTTCTGCACTATCTGGTAGCGTCTGAAAATGTACTCCAGGGGGATGCTCCAGAAGTGAACCAGTCTCGTAAACGGAAAAATCACGAATATCGTCAGTCCCAGCGCCAGGTGCAGTTTAAACACGCAAGCAACATCCGCCAGATGTGATACCGCTTCTTCCGGGCGAAACGTCACGATGGCCTGCGCCCAATCCACTAATTTCACCATCACCGAGCCGTCCATGTGCTGGGCCGAAAACGGCAGTGTCACAAGGCCAATGGTTGCTTGTATTACAAGAATTGCGATCACCAGCAAATCCGAACGATTTGATGTGCTTCTTATCCGCGCATCGGTCAGGCGGCGCAAAAGCAGAAATCCACCCCCCAGTAAGATCAACGCGCCGCTTGCGCCGCCGGCGATCATGGCCATTTGCTGCTCCACTGCGGCGGGGACAAAAGGCTCTTTCAATGCAGGCGGAACCAGCATCCCGGCGGCGTGCCCCGCGACGATGCCGAGCATCCCGAGGTGAAAAGCATTGGAGGCAAGCCACATACCGCGTGGGCTCAACATTTGGCTGGATGCCGCGCGCCAGGTATAGGAGCCATGATCATAACGCCACCAGCTTCCAAACAGGAAAACCGTTATCGCAATGTAGGGATAGAACCCGAATAAAAAAGTATGGAGCGCTTGCATGATGGGTTCCTTATCAGTGGTCTCTGGTTGTTAACGGCGCTTCCCGGCACGGATCAGGGCTTCGCTACGATGGCGAGAAAGCAGCGAAGCCCTTCTTTATAAGATTTTAACCACCTGTCGCGCCGCTTCAGCGGCGTACGCGAACGATCTGATAACGCCTGGTGAGGTACTCCAAAGGGATGCTCCAGATGTGCACCAGTCTCGTGAAAGGAAAGATGACGAGCATCGTCCAGCCTAATGCTCTGTGTATCCTCGTGGACCATACGATGCTTTCCATGTACGATAAGAACGAATCCGGATAAAGCTCCATGACGGTTGGTGTAAAGTCCCCCAGCCCTTTTATCAAGAGGCCGATGACCGCCAATAACACGAGTAGCGTAATCACCAGCAGATCCGAGCGATTCGACGTGCTTCTTACTCTGACATTGGTCAGGCGGCGAAACAGAAGAATACCGCCGCCGATCAGAATCAGGATACCGAAGACGGCGCTGACGGTCAGCACCCCGCCATTGATGCCGCTGCCAAGTAATTTTCCATAGAGATGCGCGCAGATAAGGCCGATGATCCCGATATGAAAGACGTTGGAGGCGAACCACATCCCCCCCGGGCTTAGCATTTGGCTGGAGCCAGCGCGCCAGGTGTAGGCACCGTGGTCGTAGCGCAACCAGCTTCCCAGCAGGAAAATCGTCACGGCGATGTAGGGGTAAATTCCAAACAAAAAAGTATCAAGCGTTTGCATGATCTGTTCCTCGTTAACGTATCAAAGTTCTGTCACTGCCCCATTGAAGAAGGCAGAGAAGCCCCCTTCAGGCTTGCGGAGGTCGTCCGGCGCCGGTGCAACTGCACCGTGTCTGTTCTTGGAGCAGGCGCCCCTGCTTCGCACGGCGATGAGTCACCGAAGCGAACCTCTGCCTCTTGCCAGACGGCATCCAGCGCTGTCGGTGTGTTGTCCGGCAGCTCGTCGGCCACTTCAGCGGCGCTCGCCGCCTGCTTTCCGCAGAACGCCAGAAGCGCATCAAACAACACCGCATAAGGGCTTCCGCGATGATGCAACCGCGCTGACAACTTGGACAGCACCGTCTCAAATTGGCCGAGCTTCTCCTTTGCTTCCTCACCGGTAAGCGTACTGAGGTACTCCAGATACAGCGGCAGATAGTCCGGCAACTCTTTGGTTTGAACGCTCCACCCTGCCCGGCTGTAGGTCTCCCGAAGATCGACCATCGCTTGCCCGCGTTCGCGCGATTCTCCATAAACATGCTCGAACAGCAGCAGCGATGTCGAACGCCCATACTCGAACGTATCAACATAAGCAGCCTGTGCATCGAGCAGGTCTGTATGCATCAGCGTGGCAGCGAAATCGTTGAGCGTGCGATACGGCGCCAGCGCTTCCAGCACTTCATCGCGCGCCTCCCATAACGCCGTGTCGGGATACTCCAGCAATCGGGCAATCAGCCGCAGACTATGCATGTTCGTGTCCCTTGCCTTTTGTCGAAGCCTCGCGAATGGCGATGACCCGCTGTGGCTTTACGGTGTCTTTGCCGTCGAAAAGACTGAATTCCGTATCGCTGCCTTTGCAGCCGTCACCAAAAGAGAAGCCGCAAGCGCTCTTTTCCGGGAACGCCTTATCCGCCAGTGCGCGATAACTTGACGGCACAACGAAACGGTCTTCGTAATCGGCAATCGCCAGGTAGCGATGCATTTCCTCGGCCTGAGCTTCCGTCAATCCTGCCTCAATCAGCGCGCGCGTGTCTTTGACCTTTTCCACTTGCTCCGCCCGCTTATAGATACGCATCGCCAGCATCCGCTTCAACGCACGGATCACCGGCTTGGTGTCGCCGGCGGTCAGCAGATTGGCGAGGTATTGTACGGGGATGCGAAGTTTTTCGACATCCGGCAACACACCGGCGGGCGTCGTGCCCAATGCGCCGCTGTCGGCCACCGGCAAAACCGGCGACAACGGTGGCACATACCACACCATCGGTAATGTCCGGTATTCCGGATGTATCGGCAACGCCAACTGCCATTCCACGGCCAGCTTATAAACTGGCGAGCGCTGCGCCGCTGTGATCACGCTTTCCGCAATACCACTGCGCCGCGCCTCGGCGATCACTTTGGGGTCGTTGGGATCGAGGAAAATTCCCAACTGCCGTTGATAAAGGTCGGTGTTGTTCTCCGTGGAGGCCGCTTCGGCAATACGATCCGCATCGTACAACAACACGCCGACGTAGCGAATGCGTCCGACACAACTTTCGGAACATACGGTAGGCAACCCCGCTTCAATACGCGGGTAGCAGAAAATGCATTTCTCTGATTTCCCGCTCTTCCAGTTGAAGTAGATTTTTTTATACGGACAGCCGCTGATGCACATACGCCAGCCGCGGCATCTGTCCTGATCAATCAGAACGATGCCGTCCTCTTCGCGCTTATAGATCGCGCCGCTCGGGCAAGTCGCCACGCAAGCGGGATTCAGGCAATGCTCACACAGACGCGGCAAGTACATCATGAAGGTGTTTTCGAACTGCTGGTACACCGACTTTTGCAAGCCGTCGAAATTCTTATCGCGCATCAGCTTTTCGCTCTCGCCGCCCAGATCGTCTTCCCAGTTCGGGCCGCGCACGATCTTCTCCATCCGCCGACCGGTGATCTTCGAATAGGGCCGGGCAACGGGTTGCTCCTTCGAGGAGCCAGCCGTTTGCAGGTGTTGGTAATCGTAATCGAAAGGCTCGTAGTAATCGTCGATCGACGGCAACTGCGGGTTGGCGAAAATCTTGGACAGCAAGCCGACCTTGCCGCCCATTTTTGGCTTCAGCCCGCCCTGCCCTTCGCGCACCCAGCCACCGCGCCATTTTTCTTGATCCTCCCAGGCTTCGGGGTAGCCGGTGCCGGGTTTGGTCTCAACATTGTTGAACCAGGCGTATTCGACTCCTTCCCTGCTCGTCCATACGTTTTTGCAGGTTACTGAACAGGTATGGCAACCGATGCATTTGTCCAGATTCAGCACCATGCCTACTTGCGCGCGTATTTTCATGAGTTCACCTTTTCAGCGGCAGATGTTTGAACGGCATCGTTTCCTTGTTCGCCGTCCAGCCAATCAATGCGTTTCATTTTACGAACCACGAGAGTTTCATCGCGGTTGGCGCCGACCGTTCCGTAGTAGTTGAAGCCGTACGCCTGATGGACATAGCCGCCGATCATGTGCGTTGGCTTGACAACCGCACGCGTGACGGAGTTATGCATACCGCCGCGCCGTCCGGTTGTTTCCGACCCGGGCAGGTTAACATTACGCTCCTGAGCGTGGTACATCACTGCCATACTGGGAGGAATACGCTGGCTGACAATCGCCCGCGCTGTCACGGCGCCGTGGGTATTGAAGGCTTCGATCCAGTCGTTATCGACAATACCCAAGTCGCGGGCATCGCTCTCGCTGATCCAGATAATCGGTCCTCCGCGCGACAGCGTTAACATCAACAGATTGTCGCTGTAGGTCGAGTGGATACCCCATTTCTGGTGCGGCGTGATCCAGTTCAAAACCTTTTCCGGGTAGCCGTTGGGTTTTTTGTTGAGCAGCGGCGCCACCGAGCGTGTATCAATCGGCGGCCGGTAGGCGACAAAGCCTTCTCCGAACGCGCGCATCCATTCATGATCCTGATACAACTGCTGACGCCCCGTCAATGTCCGCCAGGGAATCAACTCATGCACATTGGTATAGCCCGCCGTGTAAGAGACATGCTCGTCCTCAACTCCCGACCAGGTCGGGCTGGAGATGATTTTTCGTGGCTGCGCCTGAATATCGCGGAAGCGAATCTTTTCATGCTCTTTGCCAATCGCCAGATGGGTGTGATCGCGACCGGTGATTTTGCCCAAGGCCTCCCAGGCTTTTACCGCCACTTCTCCATTGGTCTCCGGCGCCAGCGAAAGAATGACTTCCGCCGCATGTATCGCTGTTTCAATCTTTGCCCCGCCCCGTTCCTGAACGCCGTTGAGCTCCTTCAGGAATTCGACCTCGCCCTGTGTTTGCCAGGCAATGCCTTTGCCGCCGTTGCCGATTTTCTCCATCAACGGCCCCAGCGTGGTGTAACGGGCATAGGTGTTGGGATAATCGCGCTTGACTTCCATGAAATGCGGCGCAGTCTTGCCGGGGATCAGATCGCACTCGCCGCGCTTCCAGTCCTTGACCGTCAGTGGTTGCCCCAGCTCGGCGGCGGAGTCATGCTGCATCGGCATGGTCACCACATCGGTTTCCTCGCCGAGATGTCCCACGCAAAGCTGTGAAAACGTCTTGGCAATACCTTTGTAAATTTCCCAATCGCTCTTCGCTTCCCAAACCGGATCAACCGCAGTCGATAGCGGGTGGATGAACGGATGCATGTCCGAAGTGTTCAAATCGTCTTTCTCGTACCAGGTCGCGGTCGGCAAAACGATGTCGGAGTACAGACAGGTTGTTGACATGCGGAAATCGAGCGTAACAAGCAAATCGAGCTTGCCCTGATTCTCTTCGCTGTCGCGCCACACCACTTCCTGCGGCTTTTCGGCCCCGGTCGTTGATTCGCCGAGATCGCCCTGCTGCACCCCGTGCTTTGTTCCCAGAAGGTGTTTCAGGAAATACTCGTGGCCTTTGCTCGAGGCGCCGAGAAGATTGGAACGCCAGACAAACATATTGCGCGGGAAGTTCTGCGGGTTATCCGGGTCTTCCGAAGCAAAACGGATTTTGCCTTTCTTGAGCGCATCCACGGCGTACGCTGTCGGCGCAATCCCTGCGGCCGCTGCTTCTTTCGACAGCAGCAACGGGTTGACGTTCAATTGCGGCGCCGAAGGCAACCAACCCATGCGTTCCGCTCGCACATTGAAGTCAATCAGATTACCCTGATAGCGCGAAGCGTCTGCCAGCGGCGATAACAGCTCGGAGGGCTTCAACGATTCATAACGCCACTGGTCGGTATGGTTGTAGAAAAACGAGGTGCCGTTCATTTGGCGCGGCGGGCGCGCCCAATCCAGCGCGAAAGTCAGCGGCGCCCAGCCGGTTTGCGGTCTCAGTTTTTCCTGGCCGACGTAATGCGCCCAACCACCGCCGCTCTTGCCGATGCTGCCGCACAGGATAAGGAGATTGATCAGACCACGGTAGTTCATATCCATGTGGTACCAGTGATTCAGTCCGGCGCCGACAATAATCATCGAACGCCCTTCCGTTTTCGCGGCATTATCGGCAAACTCGCGCGCCAAGCGGATGATGTCGCGGCGGTTAACGCCGGTAATCGCTTCTGCCCACGCCGGCGTATAAGCCTCTACGTCATCGTACCCCGCCGGTTTTCCGGAGTTCGCCATCGGCGCCACCCCGTAGTTGCCCAGAAGCAAATCAAACACGGTCGCCACGCAGGCTTCCGAACCGTCGGCAAGCGTGATTTTCTGAATCGGCAACTGGCGGAATACGACATCGTCCAGCGCTACGCTCTTGAACAGATCGTGCGGGATACCGCCAAAATACGGGAAGCCTACCGGCACTTCGGCGTCGTGCTTGCCTTTCAGGCTCAAGCGCAACGATACTTCGCGCTGTGCCCCGCCCTCTTTCGTTTCCAGATTCCAGCGCCCCGCTTCGCTTCCGGCGCCCTCCCCCGCGCCTTTCCAGCGAAAGCCGGCGGAGCCTTGTGGCGCTACCAGCGTTTCGGTGGTTTCATCAATCGCGATGGTTTTCCATTCCGGATTCTCTTTTTGCCCGAGGTTGCCCGCAAGATCCGACGCCCGCAGAAAACGGCCGGGCGCGTACGCATTGCCGCGTTTTTCGAGGAGCACCAGCATCGGCAGATCGGTATAGCGCTTCGCGTAATCGAGAAAGTACGGCTGCGGCTTGTCGAGGTAAAACTCTTTCAGGATGACATGCCCCAACGCCAGCGCCAGCGCGCTGTCGGTACCCTGCTTCGGCGCCAACCACTGGTCGCATATCTTCGCCACCTCCGCGTAGTCGGAGGTGATCGCCACGGTCTTGGTGCCGTTGTAGCGCGACTCGGTGAAAAAGTGCGCGTCTGGCGTCCGCGTTTGCGGAATATTTGATCCCCAGGCGATAACGTAAGAAGAGTTGTACCAGTCGGCGGATTCGGGAACGTCCGTTTGCTCGCCCCAGGTCATCGGGGAAGCCGGCGGTAGATCGCAGTACCAGTCATAAAAGCTCAAACAGACGCCACCGATCAGCGACAGGTAGCGTGCGCCGGCCGCATACGACACCATCGACATTGCCGGGATCGGCGAAAAGCCAATCACGCGGTCGGGGCCATACGTTTTAGCCGTATAAACGTTGGCTGCGGCGATCATCTCATTGGCTTCCTGCCAGTCGAAACGCACGAAGCCGCCCAGCCCCCGCTGTTTCTTATAGAGCTTCGTCTTGCTCTTGTCTTCGACAATCGACGCCCAGGCATTGACCGGGTCGCTGTGCTTCTGGCGCGCTTCGCGCCAGAGCGACACCAACGCCTTGCGCACCAGCGGGTATTTGATCCGGGTAGCGCTGTACAGATACCAGGAATAGCTGGCGCCGCGCGGGCAACCGCGCGGTTCGTGGTTGGGCATGCCGGGGCGCGTACGCGGATAATTCGTCTGCTGCGTTTCCCAGGTCACCAGGCCGTTCTTGACGTAGATTTGCCAACTGCACGACCCTGTGCAGTTGGCGCCGTGCGTCGAGCGGACGATTTTATCGTACTGCCAGCGCAGCCGATAACTGTCTTCCCAGTCGCGGTTGCGCGAATCCGTCTGCCCATGACCATCGGCAAAAGGCTCGCTGCCTTGAACGAAATAACGAAAACGGTCTAAAAATCGACTCATCGCATTCTCTCCTTAGCTTTTCGCTGCGGTCAGAAACCGGCCGTAGCGCTCAACGTCGTGAAGCAAACCACCTTTGCGGGTGTAGAAAAACCAGGTGACAAACACGCACGTCACATAAAAGCCGAGGAAGACCTTCAGAGCGTCGCGTGGATCAAAGTTGGCATAAAAAGCCGGGATCAGGAAAAATCCGTAGGCGGCGATCGCGGAGGTAAAACCGGTGATCGCGGCGGATTCTTTCTCGGCTTGACGCACCCGCACTTCGGGCGTCGCGCCCGGCATCAACCGAACCATTTCCTGGCGCATGATGTTCGGGATCATCTGGAACGTCGAAGCGTTGCCCACGCCTGTTGCAGCAAACAGTACCATGAAGCAGGCGAAGAAACCCGCGAAAGATTCAGCGCTGATGAAATAGATGATGCCTAGCACGCCCAGAATCATCACGATGAACACCCAGAACGTAACGCGCGCGCCGCCCACTTTGTCGGACAGCCAGCCGGTGGCTGAACGCGACAGCGCTCCGATCAGCGGACCGAGGAAGACATACTGGAGGGCGTTGACCGACGGGAACAGGGTTTTGGTCAACAGCGGGAAGCCGGCGGCGTAACCGATAAACGAGCCGAAGGTTCCCATATAAAGCCAGCACATCAGCCAGTTGTGCTTGCGCTTGAAGATCACCGCCTGATCGGAAAAGGTCGATTTTGCCGAAGCGATGTCGTTCATGCCGAACCAGGCGGCCAGCGCACAGATGACGATAAAGGGTATCCAGATGAAAGCAGCGTTTTGCAGCCAGAGGCTTTTCGTTTGGCCGTTGGCCGCAACGGTCGTGACCGGATCGCCGCCGAGCGCGCCGAAAATGCCCATGGTGATAACGATGGGCACCACGAACTGCACCACGCTGACGCCGAGGTTGCCGAAGCCGGCATTGAGCGCCAGCGCGTTACCCTTTTGCGAGCGCGGGAAGAAGAACGAGATATTGGACATTGAAGAGGCGAAATTACCGCCGCCGAGCCCGGCCAGCAATGCCAAAATAGCGAACACCGTATAGGACGTTGATGGATTTTGTACCGCGTAACCGATGCCGATCGCCGGAATCAGCAGCGACAGCGTGACCATCGTCGTCCACAACCGCCCGCCGAAGATTGGCACCATAAAGGAATAGAAGATCCGGAGCGTACCGCCCGATAAACCGGCCAGCCCAACCAGCCAGAACAATTGGCTTTTATCGAAGCTGAACCCGGCGGCCTTCAGATTCGGCACTGTCACCGACCAGACCTGCCAGATAACGAAGGACAACAGCAGCGCTGGAATAGAAATCCACAGATTGCGGTTGGCGATAGCCCGGCCTTCGTTCTGCCAAAACGTATGATCTTCCGGTGTCCAGGTCGTCAATGTTTTGCTGCCCGACTGATTTTTCATATCATTTGTACTCACGATGTTTTCCTTGTGACGTTTACTAGGTTGTTGAAATCTTCAAGCTGTCTGGAGGTCGTGCTTCGCCGAGCGCGACGAATCCGCACCGCGCAAGCGCACTTCAGTCCAGTACATCCAGATCAGTGATACCCACACCATGCAAAACAGCAGTGCAAAGGCGGTCGAACGCACGCCGGTGAGGTCTTGCAGATAGCCGAACATGATCGGCAGCACGAAGCCGCCCAAGCCGCCGGCCAGTCCGACCGCGCCGCTGACGGCGCCGATGTTGGCGGTGTACTCATCGCCGATATACTTGAACACGCTGGCCTTGCCGATCGCCATCGCCAGGCCCAGTGCGAACAGCAGCACAGTAAAGGCTGTTACGTCCAGTCCGATATGGAAAGTCCTCAGTCCTGTTGACGTGGCGACGGTGAAATCGGCCTGCGGGCAACTCAAAAGCAACAGGCAGGTGCAGCACACCCACATCACCCACCAGGTCACACGATGCGCGCCGAAGCGGTCCGACAGATACCCGCCGAACGCGCGCACCACCCCGCCGGGCAACGCGAAGCAGGCGGTCAGCAGGCCGGCCACCGGCAGCGCCAGGTTGTATTCCCCCTGGTAATACTGCAACAGCCACAGACTCAAACCTACGTAGCCGCCAAATACAATAGCGTAATACTGGCAATACTTGAGCACCCGGAGATCCTTCATAACCCGCAACTGGTCGGTCCAGCGCATGGTGTTGGGCACAAGGTGCGCCGGATTGGACGCGCTGAACAGCCAGAACAGCACCAGCGTCCCCAGCAGGATCGCCGAATACACCTGCGGCACCATCCGCCAGCCGAAGTACGCAATCAGTACCGGAGCGAGGAACTTGTTGATCGCCGCGCCTGAATTACCGGCGCCGAACACCCCCATTGCCGTACCTTGTAAGCGCTGCGGAAACCAGCGCGCAACGTAAGGCGTGCCCACCGAAAACGAACCGCCGGCGATCCCCATGCACAGCCCGATCGCCAGAAAATGCCAGTATTCAGAGGCATACCCGATCACAAAAACGGCAGGCACCGCCGCCGCCATCAGAATCGCCATAACGATACGGCCGCCGTATTTGTCGGTCCACATACCCAGCGGCACACGAATCAGCGAGCCGGAAAGCACCGGCATCGACGCCAGCAAGCCGAATTCGGCCTGATTGAGACCAAGCTCTTTCCTCAGCGGGATACCAATGGCGGCGAACATCATCCAGACCATGAAGCACGACGTGAAGGCTAAAGTGCTGGCGAACAGCACACTCCACGCTTGGGAAGAAACCCGGCTTGAAGAAGATCGGGAACTGCTGGAACTACTAGAACTGCTGCTCTGCGTCCGGGGACGACGGTCATCGGGGCGCGTTCGATCGTCGGATCGGGGCCGCGCAGAAGAGGAAGACGTTGAAGATGAAGTTGATGCGGGGCGAACCTGATTGGAAGGCATAGACGCGATCATCCGTAATGTTAGAGTGGTAGGAATTGTCAATGGCCGTAACGATAAAGCGGTAGAAAAAAAACCATTTGATTTATGTCAATAAGCACGAAGCAACAAAGAAGGCAACCTCGGCGCCCTTCCCCTAAAGCAGTAGGTCTTTTTTACAACTTAATTCATATAAAACAAACAGTTGCATTATTTTATTCGGTGACTTTTTCCACTGTAATCGCGTTGTAATTTTAGGAGGTACTCCCTTAGAGGTATAAAATGCATACAACGTTAAATGTCAACTTTATGTCGAGTTTTTGGCTTTTTAAAAAAATGGTTGCAATATCAAACTGGCTTATAGATAATCCACGATGTAACGCCGCGTATAAGTTTTACCCGGCCTGTTCTGCACGCGATATAAACGATTTTGCTGTTTGATTTCAAAACGCTGTTCCGGGGTTTGGAAAGAAAGCAGGGAGGCACACCCCAGACGAAATTCGGTTTTTGTTGGGAGAGTTCAAATGTGTGCCGCTTTCAAAAGGCTTATTGCGTTCAGTATTTTCGGACTATTCGCCCTCGTCGGCCTTGCCCAGGCGCAAGCCGCGACGTTCTATTACCAGACCTACCTCGACCTCGACGGCAATCCCGTCACCGGCTGCACCGTTACCGTTCCCGACAACCTCGGCGTCAACCAGACGCTCAACGGCGTTGACGTTTCCCTGCTCCTGACCGTCACCAACGGCGCGCTTGCCTCCGCCGAACGGTTTGCCTGTGTCGGCGGCGCTCTTGTTTCCCAAGGACCGGAAGCCGGCCATCCGACCTATACCCTGACCGGCGCTTTCATCGAATACCAGATTCCCAACGTCGCAATCACCCAGCAAACCACCGTCGGCTTCGCCGCCTCAACCTCGCCGAACTTCAACGTCCCGTCCGACGTGATGTTCGAGAGCAACGGCCAGCCCATTTCCCTCGCGCCGCTGCTTCGCACCCTCAACGACACTCCGATCCCGGTCTCCACCCCGATCCTGCTTCTCCTGATCGCCCTCGCTGCCGGACTGATTGCCGCTCGTTACCTGCGCACTCATTTGGGTACGCCACATAGTCGCCGCCTCGGCGCCATCGCGCTGATCTTCTGCTTGACCAGCATCAGTGGCTCCGTCTGGTCTGTCGCCCGGATCATCCTTGACGGCAGCGGCCACAGCTGGAGCGGCGTTCCCGTGCTCGCCACCGATCCCGAAGGCGACGCCCCGCGCCCCGAAATCGACCTGCTCAATGCCTACAGTTTCTATCAGGGCGATACCCTCTATTTCAAACTCGACCTCAAACAAAAGCCCGGCAGCGACACCACCCCGCTGCAACCGGCCTCCGATTTCCGCCTGCTCAGCGCGACCGTCACCGAGCCCGACGCTCAAAGCAAAGTCACCGCCTCCGGCACGGCCAACCAGATTCGCGGCACAGCCGCCAAAGTGCGCATCAAAAACACCCGCACCAGCGAGATCGTCACTGTAAGCGTCACCGCCGCATTGACCAACAACCTCAGCAACAACACCTGGCAAGGCACACTGACCGCCAAGCCTAAAGACGTTCTCGAGCTCACCCCGATCGCCGCCAACAACAACGAAGGCGGTGCCATCCGGCTGACCGTTCAAGGCACAGCGCAAGAGCCGACCCTGCCGCCCGACCCGATCAACGGCGGCATCGCCCCGCAACTCGACCCGCTCGCGCCTTACACCGTTTACGACAGCACCCGCTTCCTCTATACCAACAACCCGCCCGTTCAAACCGGCGTGGATCCCGACACCATCAAACCGAAATTCGCCTCGCTGCTCGTCGGCAAAACCCTTGATCGCAACGACCAACCGCTGTCCGGCGTCACTGTCAAAGTCAAAGACCACAACCAATATGGCCAAACCCTGACCAGAGAAGACGGCCAGTGGGACCTCGTCGTCAACGGAGGCCAATGGTTCACCGTCGAATACAGCAAAGACGGCTACCTGACCCTACAGAGAAAAGTCCAGGTCGCCTGGCAGGATTACGGCTACCTGCCCGATGTCGTCCTGATCCCGCTCGACCCCAAAGTCAGCGTGATCGACCTCCGGGACACCGACGCAAACGCTCCGGCCTTCCAGATTCATCAGGGAACGATCAGCAGCGACGTCGATGGCAACCGACAGGCGACCGTCCTCTTCCCCAAAGGCGTTACCGCCCAAATGCAAATGCCCGATGGCCGCACTCGGGACATCAGCGTCCTCAACGTTCGCGCGACCGAATACACCATCGGCCAGAACGGCCCGAACGCCATGCCGGGCGAACTGCCGCCAGCAACTGGCTACACCTACGCCGTCGAACTCTCCGTTGATCAGGCGATGGAAACAGGCGCGGCGCACGTCAACTTCAGCCAGCCGCTGCCGATGTATGTCGATAACTTCCTGAACTTCCCAGTCGGCGAAATCGTGCCGCTGGGCTGGTACGACTACGACCTGAAAGCCTGGGTGCCCGATGAAAACGGCTACGTGCTCAAAGTGCTGTCCATCAACAATGGAGCCGCTGTTCTCGATGTGAAAGGCAACGGTATCGCTGCAACCCAGGCCGAACTCGACAAGCTCGGCATTACGAACGACGAACTGAAAGCCATTGCGCAGCTTTATCAAACAGGCAAGACATTCTGGCGGGTGCGGGTTACGCATTTTACGCCATTTGATTGCAACACATCATTGGGGTCTCCGCCGTGTGGGGAAGGTGAATCGTGTGAGCCGCCTAAAACATCAACTCCGCAACCTCGGCCACGGGGTTGTTCCTCTACTCAATCTGGCTGCACCATCCAGGCTCAAAACCGAACGATGAGCGAAACACTGCCGCTTACCGGAACACCCTTCTCGTTGGAATACAGTACGGCAAGGGTTCCGGGTTATATGGAAGGCCTTTTGATATCTCAAAGAGGCTTGCGCGATGATCGGCCGCTGCAAGGAGATATTTACCAAATCTGGAGCAAGGCTCAGGTGCTTGGACGTGAAATACCGATCTTTTCGGCAGCGGCTTCAAACGTCACACCGTCGCAAACTGTCGAATTTCGCTGGGATGGCAAAGACCGCTATGGCCGTACCCTATATCGCACTACAGCGAAAGTTAATCATGTCCTGGGCTATGAAACAATAGCTGTGTATTACGCTGCTCCTGGCGAAGGTGAGCGTAGTTTTGGCCAGTACAGCAGCACAACACAGATGATTGGAGATGCAGGCAATAGAAAATTAACCTTGTACAACACGGTCGAAAAAAACATGATAGCGCCGGCGCAAAGCGCCTCGGTGGCAGTACTTGAAGACGATTTGGGACTTTGGACGCTGAATCTGCATCACCACTACGATCCCGTGACCCGTGTATTGGAAAAAGGCACGGGAGAGCGGCGCGTTCAGACAAGCGCAGATATACAGGTGGATAACATTGTAGGCAGCTATTGGTACGACAGCAATAATAATTAGAACCTATCTCAAAATCGTTTAAGCAGCATAGTAATGGAAGCGAGCTGCACGAAACCGAGGAAATTGGCAGCGTAATACTCCCAGCGGACCAACAAGCGACGTTTCCACTGCATCCACGCAAAATAGCGTTCGACCAGCCATCTTCGGGCGTAGCGGCGTAGTTTACGACCGTCCTGGGTCTTCAGCTTTCGGTTTGAACGATGTGGCGCAATCA
>Ga0209628_10000397_pt1 | contig 26467 bp, 14 predicted proteins | sample TergutCu122P4_FD_187285 | JGI IMG/M metagenome (GOLD analysis project Ga0209628, IMG submission 187285) | Cubitermes ugandensis P4 segment gut microbial communities from Kakamega Forest, Kenya - Cu122 P4 (SPAdes) (version 2) | ecosystem: Host-associated > Arthropoda: Insects > Digestive system...
TGGCGGCACTGGCCATAAAACCCGATGCCGTCAACGATGTGCATCCTTCGGAACCGTCGGGCAGCGTCGCCCCCTACCTCAAGGAGCCTCCCAAAAAACGTTGACGTCGATTTTTTGTTTTTGGCAGGGCGGGCTGTCGGAGCGGGCGATTTCATGGTACACTCTGTTCGGTCGTTTGTTGGAAAAAATGTGTTGCGATTTCGTCGCAACTTGTTTAGTGACAGCATCTTACAACAAACGGCCAACTTTAAAACCACCCGCCCAATGAATTATTCAGGCTAACGATAAAACGACTTGTACGTTTCTTATCGGTGTAAACCGAGAGACTGGAATTTCATTGGCGTCTGGCCGAAAAAGGATAGAGCGTAGGGGAATCTGTCTCCCCTTTTAGGAAAGAGAATGGAATTCGAGACAGGGGGATTAGATAAGGGAGAAAGGATGTCGCGCTTCAATTCTGTTGATGGAAATCATTATGAAACGCGAAACGTATCGAGTCGTGTCCCGGGGAACAGAGGGCGAACTCAAAATTCGGGATTATGATTCGGAAGAAGCTGTCTTGAAACGACACCTTCAAATTGGAATCGATGATTGTAGTTCGGATTTAAGCATCCGGGGTTGCCCGGTTTTACGTGGTTTGATCGGCCCAATGCCGGAAACCGGGGGAGTTGTTCGCTACGAAACCCCCGAAGTTTTTGAAACGCTCACCAAAGAATGGAGTGCCATCAAGAAAAAACGCAGCCGTAGCAAAAGAATCTGAAGATACGTCCGGTCTGCGGTCGTTGTTGTTTGTAAACGGCTCCTAATTCTTCAGGAAAAGCAGTATGAGTATCCCCAGAACCAGGATGCCGATGATAATCAACAACGTGAGGATCAATTGGTTGGGATTCTTTTGTTCCGTGTGATGCAGAATCGGCAGTTGCGATTGCGACTGCGCTTGGTCGATCTCCGAGTCCTCCCGTTTTTTGCGCCGCTTATTCTGAGGGCCGACCGGAACGGGAACCGGCGTCACCCGGATACCGAGCGTGTCTTCCCAATGTTTCAAACGTTCTGCGACCGCCGCACGGCCAAGGACCATCGAAAGGGCTTCCGACTTGGGGCCGGTGTCCTCTGAAACCTGCATTGCGATTTCATTAAGAAATTCCGGGGCACTGTCGGAAATGAGAATATATTCTTCTTCCCCCATGAAGACGGGTTCCGGTTTCGGCACAACGATATTTTCGTAATCCGGCGTCAGCGGAGCGGCTTCCTGCTGAACGGCTTGCTGCTTCGGTTGCGGAGCTCTCAGTGAAATCGCTTTCTCCGGGTTCAACGCCAATTCCGTCGGAAAGTCCGGCTCCGGAATCGACGGAACCTCGACCTGTTCCTCAACCGTCAGTTCCGTTGCACAATCGCTGCAACGAAACTTCTGCCCCAGGAACTTTTCCTTAAATGTGTACGGTTTACCGCAAGAACAGGTTAGGGAAATCATTTTTAAATGAAAAATAAAACAGCCGAACTCTGACTTCTGCTACCATTATATCGTATCATTTGAGTTACAAAAGGTAGCGAATGTTGCCTCAAAGAACCAAGAGCAGAGCGCAACTACGATTTTCTCTTAATCCAACGTATCAAGAAAATCCTGGTATCGTTTGTCGTGCTCTTTTCCTTCCTGTTCAAGTCTTTTAATGACCGCTCTCGCCTGGAGCGTTAAATCGCTCCGTTGGTGCTTGTCAAAGTATTTTTGCGCCCGTTGGAGCATGTCGATTTGATAGGTCTTTGTAAACAGGGTATTGTTTTTCGTGACACGAACGAGAAACGTCTGGTAAAACGGGACAACCTTGTTTTCCAGATTGGATGCTCTTTCGACAACCTCGTCCAGGCGATTCAACATTGGTTCCATGTTATCGCATTCGTCGGAATGTTTCAACAGGAGGGATTGTAGCATCTCGAATTCTTCAACGTACATCAGAAAATCCCAGGGGAGCAGCTTGATCTTCGTATGAAACGGTGCCGATTTTTCGGAGTAATACCGGAACATTTCTATCGCATCACTGGGGTTCGGCGGCAAGACGGCAAGGCAATGACGGAACCAAAAGTGTCGTAATGACGGATTTATGGCCGGTTATTGACCGTCATTTTGCCGGAGTACCGGCTCCATTCCGGCTTTTGTTGGTTGGACGTGAACATACTCACATACCGTTTGAAGTGCTTCTTCGTCGAACAAATACTTTGTGCTGCCGAGCTGTGTCCATATTTTTTCTTCCTCGCCAACAAAACCGCCTTTACGTAAACGCATCGTCGCTTTCGCTTTGAGCAATTTCATCACGTTCTCGGCTAAAATATCCGGTGCCGTTACAACAATGTGAACATGATTGCTCAAAACGCTTTTTTGATGCAATATCCATTGACGCTCTGCGCAAACCTCTTCCATGGCACTTTCGATGATTCGACGTTCTTCCTCGTTGAAATAATGCGGCAGGTTCTTATTTGGAGCGGCGGTGATATTTGGGTCAGGTGCAACGAATTGACCGTTGCGCTTCCATGATCCGCGAGAATCCCCGTGTCGCCAGGAGCCGCGTACCGTAAACGTCAAAAAATCGGCAATCGGTGTATTATACATTTCACAAAACCGAATAACAAAAACCTCCCAATAAAAGCCGGAATGAAGGCGGTACTCCGCCGTAATGACGGTCAACCGGTGAGACCGTCATTGCTACGCTCCACTGCGGCTTTTTTTCACTTCATCGCCTTCTCCAATTCCGCCGCGATGGAATCGGCCCAAATTTTGTATCCCTCGGGAGACAGGTGCAGGAAATCCGGCATCATTTCTTTCGGAAGCGTTCCATCGGACGCGAGAAATTTTTCACCGAAATCGACGATCTGCACGTTTTTCATGCCGTCAAGCACAATCGGCAAACACGCATTGATTTCGTTCACTTTCAAACGCCGCCAATCGTCCGGTGCTTCCGACCGGGGAAAAATTTTGAGAACCAAAATCTTCATTTCCGGGTATTGCGTCTGCAGTTTTTCGGCAATGGCCCGGATTCCGACGGCAACCTGGTACGGCGTGTTTTTGCTGTTCGGATTGCCGATGTTGTTCGTTCCAATCATGATTTCCGCGACTTTGGGATTGATTTTATCAAGCGGAAGCCGGTCGAGCCGCCAAAGCACATGCTGCGTCTGGTCGCCGCCAAAACCGAGATTGATCGGTTGGTACTTGCCGAACGTTTCGTCCCAAAGTTCCTTTTGACCGTCCCAACCGTGCGTGATGGAATCGCCGATCATCAGCAAGCCGACCTCGCCTTTTGCGATTTGGGCGGCGTTTGCGGCCTGGCGGTCTCTCCACCATTGGTCGCTCAAACGGTCCGCCGGTTCGACGGCCGGATTCTGTTCGTCAAGCAGCTTGCTCAAGACCGGATCGACGGTTCTCGCCCAAATTCCGTAGCCGATTGCTTTCGGATGCAGGAAATCCGGCATGATTTCCGGGGCGAGCGTCCCGTCGGCTTCCAGAAATTTCGGGTTGATGTCGAGAAGCGTTACGTTTTTCTCGTTTTTGAGAAGACCTGGGAGGTACGAGTTAATTCTGTCAACTTTTTTTCGCAGTTTGCCGTCCGGTTTTTTGTCCCGCGGAAAAACATTTAACACGAGAATTTGCATTTCCGGGAACGCTTTTTGAAGCCGATTCACAATCGCTTTGATCCCCTCGGCCGTTTCTTTCGGGGTCGTGCTGCCGTGTCCGACGTTGTTTGTGCCGATCATCACCATCGCGGCTTTCGGCGAAATTTTGTCGAGCGGCAGGTTGTTGAGCCGCCAAAGAACGTGTTCGGTTCGGTCGCCGCTGAAGCCGAGGTTGATCGGCTTGCGATGAGCGTAATACATTTCCCAATAGTTTCCATCCCAACCGTGAGTGATCGAATCGCCGATCATCAACAGGTCGATGTCCCCTTTGTTCATTCGTTCGACGTTTTCGGCGTGCCGTTTGACCCACCAATCGTCTGTTTTATCGACTGGTGTAATCGCAACGTGTTGCGCCAAAATCGAAACCGTCGCTCCAAAAAAGAGCACAATCCCCCAGAGGGCAAAATTCAAATACCTGCGTTTCATGACTAAAGTAAACGGTTAAATGCAGTGTCAATCATCATAATAGGCGAAGTTTACCATATTCTTGCAACGATTTCACTCCCCCCCCGGCGTGAAGCGTTTAAACCGCTTACTCCGTGCGCGGCTCTGATTGGGTCTGGTTCGTTGGCGAATCCAAGCAAAATGTCAAGACTCTTCACCGATTCCGGGTTGACGATTTGGCCAAAACATAAAACCGACAATAATACCTGCCTATTTTACCAAAAAGTCATACGTAAATCACCTATTTTAAGTCTTTTCTTTTGTATTCATGACAATTTGGGTAAGTTTCACACCATAAAACTTCCATCAACCCGGAACCGGGTAAGAGCCTTTTCGGTTTCATAACCAATCCGTTTACACTTTGAGATTTGTATTAACTTCGTCGTTCGACCAAATACCGGGCGAGGGCAACGAGCGTATCGTGAACGAGCCGCCGGGAAACACCATGGGGATTGGTCGGCTCCGACTCGATGAGCGGCTTGAAAATGTCGAGTGCCAAACACGCCTTCTGGACCTTTTCCGCCGCTTCGCAACGGCTTTCGTCGACGCCGAGCACCGCTGGAAAAGTAAGTTTGTTGTTCTCCGAATCCTTCCGCACCCGTTTACCAACCGCATCCTCATCGCCGATCCAGTCGAGCAAATCGTCGGTAATCTGGAACGCCAGACCAAAATTGATACCGTATTCCTCCAATGCCAAAATTTGTTCTTCGTTCGCATTACCGACCAGTCCGCCGAGCCGGAGCGACGCCCGAATCATTGCTCCGGTCTTACGGAGATGAATCGATTCGAGAAATTTCACCGAGGCCTCGTAATCCCCGGCAATGGTCGGATTGTCTGCGGCGTCAAGGTCGTCGGCCTGTCCTCCGACCAACTGGGCCGGTCCGGCGGCATGGGACAACACGGCACAACAATCGCCAGCCATCGATTGCGGTTTAATACGATGGGACAGCGTTTCAAAAGCGAGTGCCAACAAAGCGTCACCGGCAAGAATCGCGGTCCCTTCGTCGAACTGAACGTGGCAAGTCGGACGGCCCCGGCGGAGCGGATCGTCGTCCATTGCCGGAAGATCATCGTGAATGAGCGAGTACGCATGAACCATTTCCACGGCACACGCCGCCGGTAAACTCAGATGTCGCGGTGCGCCGCAAAGGTCGCCGGCGAGAAGCGTCAGGAGTGGACGAATTCGTTTTCCCGGTGCCAAAAGGCTGTACCGCATCGCTTCGCCGAGCCGCTTGGGAACTCCCGGTTTCGGTTCGGAATATTCGTCGAGGCTCTGATCGACATCGCGTCTGAGATCATTGATATAGGTAAGAATGTCTGGGCGAAAGGAATCCATAAAGTTCTCGGTGGAATAGGTTGTTATGAAAGAGAAGGCACGAAGTCGCCACTAATACAACTCACCTTATTCTATCCGAATCCCGCCGAAAATCAAGCCGTCATTTTGTTGCAAGCCGCTCCCAAAATGTTATATTATTCAACGCCAATCAGAGCCACGCACGCAGTAAGCGGTGCCCCCGAGGTAACGTGAAAACTAAATCGCGTATCCTTTTCCCGGAATGACGATGGGGTAGTTCCCATTCTCGTCCGGCAAAACCGGCGGTTTGCTGTCCCAAGTGATGTTTTCAACGCCGCCGGGAAACAACTCGACGTCGGAATTGACCACCTGTTCCCAAGTTACAATCTGACCGGAATTGATTGCCGCACGGGAAAGCAACGAGGCAAAGTTCGCGTCCGCCGCCCGGTGTCCCTCGTTGTACTTCTTGTCGTTGCGTATTGCGTCAAAGAAAAGGTCCTGCTCTCTCTGATACGGGTCCGGTTCCGGTTCGCTGAATCTCCAGGCGAGATTCGCGTCGGTCATGTTGTGGTTTTTGTAAATCCGGGAATTGGCACCACCGAGGTTGTCCATGAGGACCGCCGAACCTTTCGTACCGTGTGCGAAATCGCTGTATTGATTATAACAACCGGCGTTGTAACGGCCGTGTGAAGTCAAATGGCTTCCGTCGGCAAACTCGAATTCCGTGTAGTACGTGTCGTATCCGGTGCCGGGAACGAAATCGGTGCGACCGCCCATTCCCATCGCACGAACCGGCCAAGCCCCTTTTGCCCAGCAGGCGACGTCGATGTTGTGAATACAGTAATCAATAAAGATATTTCCACCGGCCCAGTCGAAATAGTGAAAATTGCGAACTTGGTAGGCGATTTCGTTGGTCACGTTGCCACGAGTGTGGCCCGCCCAGATGGGACCGTGCATCCGGAATCCCCGCAGATGCAGAACGTCGCCGATTTCGCCGTTGTGAATCCGTTCGATCACGGCTTCACGGGCTTTGCAGTGTCTCCACATGAGACCGCAGGCGAGTTTGAGATTTTTTTCGTCCGCTTTTTTGGCGGCGGCGGCAATGCGGCGTGTTCCCGGCGAATCGACGGCGAACGGTTTTTCCATGAAAATATGCAAGCCTTTTTCGATGGCGTAGTCAACGTGAAGCGGCCGGAAACCGCAAGCGGTTGCGAGAATGACGGCGTCGCCGGGCTTTAGGCAGTCCATCGCTTTCTTGTAACAATCGAAGCCGTGAAAGACCCGGTCCTGAGGAACGTCGATTTGTTCTTCTCCAAAATGTTCTTGGAGGGCTTTTCGGGAATTGACGACCCGATCTTCGAACACGTCTCCCATTGCGACGAGTTTGGTGGGGCCTGACTTCGTGTTGAGTGCCTGGAGAATTGCTCCGTTTCCGCGACCGCCGCAACCAATCAGGGCGATTTGGATCGTATTTTCTTCGGCAGCGTGAACCCGGGGGACGGCTTGGGCGGCTAGTGCCGTTCCGACGGCGGCGATTCCGGTGGTTTTCAAAAATTGGCGGCGACTTGTTACAGCGGACATGGACGATGGTCCTTTCTTGTTGAAGGAGGAACGAAAATGCGGGTGAAATCCTGACGGTATCCTAACAAAAAAACCGGCAAAAAGAAACAGGGGGCGTTTTTTTGCCGGTATTCCGCCAGGAGGATTGCAAAGTCGCTTTTTTCCTGGGAACGCAGGCTTCCAGCCTGCCAGTGAGTTCGTAGGCATCCTATCTGAGGGCAGAGACTCCATTCCGCAACCTTCGCGCAGGCTTGCAATCCTCCTGGGTACTCCGCGTTTTTTTCCGGGAAATTTGCGATCCAACTATTGCATCGGCCTTTTCGACTGACTATAATATATTGTACGATCGGCATTGTCGGAAAACTTACCTGTTTTGTCAAAACCGCAAAATAGGGCAAAATAGGGAAACTGGCTCCGGTTCCGAAATGCGGTGTCGTTGTACCTTGCGTTTTATTCATCCCATTCCAAACTTCATGCTTTTTTTCCCTCTTTCCCATTTCCATCATGACATTTTTCCAAAGAATTTTTGGTAACAACGGAAACAACAATCGCAAGGAGCAAAAAAGTAACACCCCGCAAAAACGGCAATTGCGGATCGAACCGCTGGAATGCCGGGAAATGCTCTCCATGAACCCGCTCTCATTGGAGGTCAGGCCGGAACCATCGGACGTTCCACTTCGGGCCGACGCTTTATTGACGGCGGATTCACAAGGCCCGGCCAAGAATATCATCCTCATGATCGGTGACGGTATGGGATTCAATACGGCCCAACTTGGACTCTTGGGAAATTCTAATGTAGCCGCTCTGCTCAATGACATGTTTCCTGTATCTCTCGGCGTTACGACCTACGGTCTCACTGAAAATGCACTGTACTACCTTGATGAGGATTACGGTTACGACCCGACTCGGTATTGGAATGGCAGTAATGTCAACAATCGCTATCAACCGGTATCGGGACAGGGTGTGAGGACTGCCGACTCCGAGCAGGCGATTACGGCAATGGTTACCGGCGAAAAAATATCGCCGCAGGGGGTCAGTTGGAACAATCTCTATGGTACCGGCGGCAGGCTGGAAAACATTGCCGATATTGCGAACGAAGATGGAAAAATGACCGGAGCGGTCACGACCGTACCGGCGTCTCACGCCACACCGGCAGGGGTCGGAGCTCACAACCCGAATCGCAACCTTTATCAGGTGCTTTTTGATGAAATGATCGAAAACTTGGATCTCGTTTTCGGGGGCGGAGATCCTACCGGCCCGGCCACTTCCAACAATAATACGTACATCGTTGGTGCAAGCACATGGAATAGCCTGACGAGTGGAACCCCGATTAACGGCACTTCCTACGAACTGCTTCGGTCGAAAGAGGATTTCCAAGCTTATGCAGACGGTACCAAAGATTGGGCGGATAGTACAAAAGACAAAGTGGCCGGCGTTTTTAATGCCCGCGACTCCCGATATAACACACTTCTCCAGCAAGGGACTGCTGCGTACGATGCGTTGCCGGATTTGACAACGATGTCGCTTGCCGCACTGAATATCCTCAACACTTCGGACGACGGCTTTTTCGTGATGCTTGAAGGGGGCGGAATTGACTGGGCGGCGCACGCAGGCGTGAGTACAAATGCCGCTAAATCTAACCTTCTTGCCGAGGTGAATGATTACTTTAAAGCCGTTTTGGCGGTTTATGAGTGGATCACGGTAAACGATATGTGGGAAAATACGCTCTTGATTGTGACCGCAGACCATGAAACCGGCGATGTTTGGGGAGCGGGTGGGGCTTATAATGTGCCAACCAGTACCGCTACAACTGGTTTCGCCGGTTTATATACCGATCACACGAACGCCTTGGTCCCGTTATGGGCAGCGGGTGCCGGATCGGACCTCTTTGAACAGTACATTTATGGTATTGACACGACGGCTGCAAACAAGTGGCATGCTGTTGCCGGATTCAATGGCTGGGACGGATCGTACATCGACAACACGAGCATCTTTGATGTCATGTACACCGCCATGACCAGAGACGAACAGCCTTCCACTGTCGTAACGACTCTGGACGATACCGTCAATCCGAGAGACGGCAAAATTTCGCTCCGCGAAGCAATTGAATACGCGCAGCCGGGTGATACGATTACGTTCGCCACATCGCAGCATGGTAAAACCATAAAACTAGGCGGCAACGAGCTTTACATTGACAAAAATATCACCATTAACGCTACCGGGACGAACATCACCATTAGTGCCGACGGAAAATCACGGGTGTTCAATATTGACGAACACGCGACCGTTACCCTGATGGGGGTGACGATCACAGGTGGATACACGACCAGCGGCGGCGGCGGGATTTACAACGGCGGTACTTTGACGGTAATGAACAGCGTGATTTTCGACAACTCGGCTTTTGCCGGCGGCGGAATTTACAACAGTGGTACTCTGAAGATAACGAATAGCACGATTTCTGACAACTCCGCTACTAACGGCGGTGGGATTTGTAGTAACGGTGTCTTGGAGCTTCGCAATACGATTGTCGTCGAAAATTCGGGGAGTGATATTGATCGACAAAGCGGGACCGTTTCAGGCTTTAACAATCTGACCGCATTTGATGCTTGGGACGTTAGTATCAACAACATTCTCTACAATTCCGGCATACTGCTGTTTGTGAACGCCGCAAGCGGCAATTACCGTTTGGCTTCCGGTTCGCAGGCGATTGACAAAGGGAACAACTCTTACGTTATTGGCGACACTGATCTTGCAGGCACTCCCCGGATTGTTAATGACATCGTTGACATCGGGGCGTATGAATACAGTGTTCTCGTTGCCCCGGTGAACTTCCTCAGTACGGACCGAACAGCCGGTTCTGTAACGCTGACTTGGAATGCCCAAGGTAATTTGACCGGCTACACGTTAGAGTACAAAAAATCGACGGATTTGACTTGGACGGTTTGGACGCCCGCCCCGACAGTTTCCGCAACGAGCGCAACGATCACCGGCTTGACCGCAAACACGGCTTATGATTTTCGATTGACGGCAACGAACGCGAGCGGTAGTGCTTCTTCGACAACGGAGGCCACGACACTCGTTACCCCACCAGTCATTCCGGGAAACTTCAGGAGTACGGACCGAACGTCAAATTCCGTAACATTAGCTTGGAATACCCAATCCAATTTGACTGGCTACACATTAGAATACAAAAAATCGACCGATTTGACCTGGACGGTTTGGACATCTGCTCCAAACGCATCCGCAACGAGCGCAACGATCACTGATTTAGCCGCGAACACAAAATATGATTTTCGATTGACGGCAAAGAACGCAGGGGGTAGTGCTTCTTCGATAACGGACGCAACGACACTTCCGCCAGCTCCGGCGAACTTCATCAGTACGAGCCAAACGACGACCTCCATAACATTGGCTTGGAATGCCGTGCCTGGTGCGACGGGCTACGTGTTACAATACAAAAGGGGAACCAGCAGCTCCTGGAAGGAGGTAACCGTTGCGAGCGGAGTATTGACGGCCACCGTAACCGGACTACGTGTGAACACGGCCTACAATTTCCGCATCCAAGCGATAAATGCAGGCGGCCCGTCCGATTGGGCCACCGTCAACGTAGCGACGAAGGCTAACGCTCCGACGGCACCGGTCAACTTCAGAAGTACATCGCAAACGTCGAATTCCGTAACGCTGAGTTGGAATTCGCAAAGCAACCTGACCAGTTATACGCTGGAATACAAGCTAGCAACGGCATCGACGTGGACAACCTGGACACCGGCACCGGGAACTTCGGCGACAACCGCGACGATAACCGACTTGGTGTCAAACTCGACATATAACTTTCGGTTGACGGCGATCAACACCGGTGGCAGTGCTTCCTCAACGGTGAACGCAACGACGTTGGTTGCTGCTCTGGCGACACCGACCAATTTCGGGAGTACAGCTCAAACGTTAAACTCGGTGACACTGGCTTGGGGCACTGTAACGAACGCGACAGGTTACGTGTTGCAGTACAAGAAAGCGACCGACACCGCCTGGACAACGGCCCCCGCTCCAACCGGCACGTCGGCCACAATCATCGGGTTAGCGGTGAATACGGCCTACAATTTCCGCGTCCGGGCAACAAATGCGATCGGCTCGTCCGATTGGGTAATCGCCAACGCAAAGACGTTGCCTGCCGCTCCGACAGCACCGGCGAACTTCCGTAGCACGACGCAAATGTCAAATTCCATAGCACTGGCGTGGGATGCCCAACCCGATTTGAGCGGCTACATATTGGAGTACAAAAAATCGACCGATTCGGCTTGGACGGTTTGGACGTCTGCCCCGGGAGTTTCCGCAACGAGCGCAACGATCACCGGTTTGACCGCAAACACGGCTTATGACTTTCAATTGACGGCAATGAACGCAAGCGGTAGTGCCTTTTCGACGACGGACGCCAAGACAGGCCCGATCAAGCTGCCCACGCCGACGCTTGGCAATGTACTCGCAATCAACAGCAGCACCATCAGCGTTGCGTGGAGCGCGGTGTCAAACGCAAACGGTTACACGGTCCACTATGCCACCAACGCGGCTTTCACCACCGGTGTCGACACGATCACGGTCGATTCATCGACCACAACAGCGAATATCACCGGCCTCAATGCAAACACGCTCTACTACGTCCGTATTACAGCCACCGGTACCGGAGCGTACACCGACTCCAGTCTCTCCACCACAAAATCGACAACGACGTATCCCGGCGTCCCGACAAATTTCAGGAGTACGGCCCAAACGTCAAATTCCGTAGCACTGGCATGGGATTCTCAGTCTAACTTGACCCGTTACGTATTGGAGTACAAAAAATCGGCTGATTCAACTTGGACATTGTGGACGCCCGCACCGGGTATCTTGGCAACGAGCGCAACGATCACCGGTCTGGCGGCAAACACGACGTATGATTTTCAATTGACGGCAATGAACGCAAGTGGTGGTGCTTCCTCGACGACGGATGCCACGACGAACAAGATCAAGCTGACCACGCCGACACTCGGTAACGTGCTTGCTCTGAGTAGTAGTGAAATCAGTGTCGCGTGGAACGCAGACACAAACGCGAGTGGTTACGTTGTCGAGTATGCCACCAATGTGGGATTCACCACCGACGTTGGCACGATCACGGTCGATTCGCAATCGACCACAACGGTAAACATCACCGGCCTTAATGCGAACACACTCTATTACGTCCGAATCACAGCCACCGGCACCGGAACGTACAGTAACTCCAATCCCTCTACCGCGAAATCGGCAACGACGAACAAGATCAAGCTACCTGTTCCGACGCTTGGCAATGTACTTGCGACCGGCAGCAGCACGATCAGCGTTGCGTGGAATGCGGAGACAAACGCGAGTGGTTACGTCGTCGAGTATGCCACCAATGCGGGATTTACCACCGGCGTCGGCACGATTACGATCAGTTCGCAATCGACCACTTCGACAACCGTCACCGGCCTTAATGCGAACACACTCTATTACGTTCGAATCACGGCCACCGGCACCGGAACGTACAGTAACTCCAGTCCCTCTACCGCGAAATCGGCTGTGACAGACAAGATCAAACTGACCGTCCCAACACTCGGCAACGTGACTGCGACCGGCAGTAGCACGATCAGCGTTGCGTGGAATGCCGTGTCAAACGCCGGCGGTTACACGGTTCAGTATGCCACCAACGCAGCTTTCACCGCCGGCGTTGGCACGGTCATGGTCGGTTCGCAATCGATCACCACGGCAACCATTACAGGTCTCAAAGCGAAAACGCTCTATTACGTCCGTGTCACAGCCAACGGCACCGGAGCATACAGCGGCTCTGATCCCTCCGCCGCGAAATCGGCAATAACACAAACCGCTCCGACACTGAATGTCACTGGTAGCGGCACCTTTGATACCATCGATGTAAACTTGCTGTTACGCTATCTCTTCAACTATCGCGGCGAGGATTTGACGCGGCTGCTGACGACGCAACCGGCGAACGAAATCGTCGATTACATCAAAGCGAACCACATGGTTTTCGACATTGACGGCGACGGAAAGGTCAATGCCACCGATGCGAATTTGCTGTTGCGATGGCTCTTCGGCTATACCGGCGACGACTTGACGCGGTTGCTTATTACGTCCGCTTCGACAAGAACAATGTCCGAAGAAATCATCGCGTATATTGAAAGCGTCCTGCCGACGACCGCCGCCCCCGCCGCTCCGGTGATTGTCATGAATCCCATCCTGGCATCGCCGGTGTACGAAGTTTCCACCCCGACGGAAGACGAATTGTACGAAAAGTCGTTGACTTACTGGGAATTTTCGGCGGACACCACTTCGTCCGGCCCGATCCGGGACTGGGAAATCCACTGGGGTGACGGCTCGGAAAACACGCAAATCCTCGGCGGACCGCGAAGCCGGGTTTCCGTTGCGCATTTCTTCCGTGAACCGGGAACGTACACGGTGACCGCCTCGACGACCGACTTTTTCGGTATCATCATGACCACCGTCGTCGGCACCTACACGGTCCAGGCAAGGGTCATGGAAGCGGAACCGGAATTTGCGTTGCAGGAAGAACCGCAGGTTCTTTCTTCCCTTGCCGCTTCACCGCTGCCAGGCGAGAGTCGCATTGAGTTCGTCGAAGAGAACGCTACGGAAGCCATGCGGCTGCGGCAAATGCTTGATCTGGACCAACGGAATTTCGGACAACAATCAAACCGCGTCACGGATGCAGTTTTTGCAGACAGCGAGTTGTTCGCCGACGAATGGTTTGATTTCGGCAAACCGGAAGAGAAAACCGATTTCTGGAACCGTGTGTTTGAGGACGATCTCCCGGCAATCGCGGTGATATAGTTACCGGCTCCCGTTCGGCGGGAGTATTCCAAAATCCTTGATGGTCAGCAGTGAACGGAAGGGGTAGCCTTTTTCGGTAAACGCTTCGGCACCCCCTTCCATGCGGTCGATGATTGCAACGACGCCGACGACTTTCAGCCCGGCATCTTCGACCCGCCGGATCGCTTCCAACGACGACCCGCCGGTCGTAACAACGTCTTCGACAATCACGACGCGGTCGCCGCTCTTGACCGGGCCCTCGATGTACTGATTGGTGCCATGCCCTTTGCTCTGTTTGCGAACCATGAATCCACACATCGGGATTCCGTGAACCGCAGCCATTACAATCGTCGCGGCGGTGATCGGGTCGGCTCCGATTGACATTCCGCCGACGGCGTCCGGCAATTTTCCGTCGGCACTGAGAAATTCCGTTTCACTGCGAATCACGTCAAGTATTCCCTCTCCGATCAGCTTCGCGCCAAGAGCATCGAGCGTTACCTGTTTACCATCGAGGTAATACGTCGCTTTCTTCCCGGAGGCAAGCGTAAAATCGCCGAACTTTAACGATTTTTCACGAATCAGTTCTTTCAGTTGGTCGTGCATGAGGAATTTTGAAAAACGGTTGTGAGACAAAGCGAAACGGAAAACCGAATGAATCGCAGGAAAATGGTTAAAATTTCCACGGTTCCCGCAAGGCCCGGGAGCGCATCCGGTTGGCTTCCTCATCGTTGACAAACGATTCCGTGGCCGGGTCGAACGTAACCTTGCGGCCAAGCTGCCAGGCGATGTAACCGCAGTGGGACGCGATATGGGCCCAAGCGGCGACGTTGGCGTTCGACGCCGGGTTGCGCCGGGTTTTGCAACATTCGAGAAATTCGCGGATATGGTTGACCGGATCGGTACCCGGGATGCCGAAAAATTTGAGTTCGCTCCGCAAAGCGTCGGACGAAACGGCCATACGGCCCGAATCGCCGGTTTCGACCCAACCTTCTTCGCCGACGTAAAGGCAAGAGCAGGTTCCCAGCCCCCGCCAGCCGTGTTCCCGCATCACCAGCTTGACCCCGTTGGCGTACAAGGCTTCCACCCGGTCGTTTTTGTTCCCGTTGTCGTCGAGAACCGGCCAGTATTCAATCGGAACGGTTTCGTCGGACTGGTTTCCCCATTGGCAAAGATCGACGGTGTGCGAACCCCATTCGAGGATTCCGCCGCCGTGAAAATCGAAAAAGCCCCGCCATTCGCCGCGAATGTAGCGTTGATTGTAAGGCCGCCAGGGGCACGGGCCGAGCCACATGTCCCAATCGACTTCTTCCTTCGGCGGCTCTTTTTCGGCGGGAAGCCAATCGTGGATCGTCGGCGGATTCAGCGTGTTGGCATGAACCTCGGTCAGCTTGCCGAGTTTCCCTTCGTGTGCCATTTTCGCGGCAAGCTGGAAATTGCCGATGTTGCGGCGTTGCGTTCCCGCCTGGAAAACACGACCGTATCGGTTCACGGCCTGTTCCACCGCCCGGCTTTCGGCAATGGTCAAGGAAAGCGGTTTTTCGCAGTAGATGTCTTTGCCTGCTTTCGCCGCACAGATCGACGCCATCGTGTGCCAACGGTCGCCAGTCGCAATCAAAACGGCGTCGATGTCGGGCCGGTCGAGCAGTTCAAACATGTTACCATACATTTGGCAGTCTTTGTTCCCGTAGAACTGGTCCGCCATGTTTTTGATGTCGTGTCGTCGGGACTCACGGGTATCGGCAATCGCAAGGAATTGAACGACTTTTTCTTTCAGGAACACGCTCAAATCGTGTTGGCCGCGACCACCGATGCCGAGACCGCCGAGGGTGATGCGTTCGCTTGGTGCAACGGCCCCGTCTTTTCCGAGCAGGGTACCGGGGACATAATAGGGGACGGAAACGGCGGCCCCGAACAATGCGGCACTTTTCAAGAATTGCCGTCTTTGAGTATTAACAGGCTTTGTCATTTTGACTTTCCTTGGTGAGAGGGGGATGTGAAAAAGTACAAGCACCCAGTATACAGGGCACAGGGCACAGGGCATAGGGCATGGGAAAAAAAGTGATAAGTGAGAAATGAGAAATGAGAAATGAGAAATCTATGCCCTATGCCCGATTCCCTATGCCCGATTCCCGATTCCCGAAATTTTTTCTCTATGACTTTCGCTACTGGAACGTCTTTCTATTTGGAGGCCTAAAAATATGACATCGGATCCTTTGTATCAGGCAGTGTTACGTTACGCTTGGCGGTTGCTTGGCGACCGGGAGCTTGCGCAGGATGTGGCCCAGGAGGTTTACCTGCGGCGACAGACGCAAAAAGCGATCCAAAACGAGCGAGCTTGGGCGTATCGGACTGCCCGGAATCTGGTGATCGATTATTTTCGAAAACGGGACCGCTTGGGAACGGTGGAGGAGCTGCCTGATTCGCTTCCGGACGAATCGACCTGCTTCCGACCGGTGGACCAGGCCCAGCAGAAAGAACAAACCGAAATGTTACACGAAAAACTCAACAAACTTTCGCCGCGGCACCGGGAAGCGATCCGACTGAAATTTCAGGAAGGATTAACCTACACCGAGATCGCACAAATTATGAACGAAACCGTCGCCACCATCGGCTGGCTGCTGCATGAGGCGATTTTGAAATTACGGACAGAATTAAGGGCATCGGGCATCGGGCATCGGGAATAGATTTCCTATGCCCGATTCCCTATTCCCGATTCCCTATTTCCTTACTAATACAATGAAATACGATAATCCAAAACTGACCGCGTTTGTGCTCGGGGAACTCTCCGAAAGCGACGCAAAAGAAATCCAAACGGCCATCGACGCCGATCCTGAACTGCAACGGGAAGTCAACGACATCCGACAAACGGCCCAACAGCTCAAAGAGTACCTCAACGAGGAACCACTTTTAGCCGGTACTCCGCGTACCCCGGCGCAGATCGACCTACCGCTGAAAAAACCAAAACGACGGTTTACGTTGATCGGTCCACTTGTTGTCGTTCTCATTCTCGGAACGCTCGCTGCGGGATTGCTCATGCCCGCAAGACATAGGGCAATAGAAGTCGCACAATTCGATAGTCTTGCCGACGAGAAACACTCTCCGGTACCGATGCCGTCTACATCAGCCGAAGTAGCGGATGTCAGACCGGCAACGGTTGAATCCCGCAGACGTGGAGATGAAAACAGAGCATACAATCCACCTGAAATGGAAAGGGCATCGGCCCCGATGTCCCACACCGTAACCGTGCCTGGCGAGGGAAAGGTGCTAATGGGTGGTATACCAATACGGTCAGAATCCCCGGCAAATTCAAATCGTGGCGTCGCAGGCCGCCCAGGGATCGTTCCACAAGAAGCGCGAAGCCTCCAACTCATGGTGACACCACGAGTGCTCATTCAGGAAGAGGAGGAGGAATGCGCGGAGTACCGGCTAAAAGGAATACACGATCCTTACGACTCCCCGACGAACACCCATTTTTCGGCGTTCAAGGAAAACGAGTTTTTGCGTCCTCAGGATGCGCCGTTTTCGACGTTTTCGGTCGACGTTGACACCGCCTCGTACTCGGTGGCCCGGCGTTATTTGATGGAGCGGAATCAACGCCCGCCTGCCGACTCCGTACGGCTCGAAGAGTTCATCAATTACTTCGACTACCATTACGCTCCGCCGACCGACGGGAAGCCGTTTGCGACTTATGTGGACGTGGCGACTTGCCCCTGGAATTCTTCCCACCTGTTGGCTCGGGTCGCTCTCAAAGGGAAAGAAATCCCCCAAGACGACCGACCGCCGCTCAACCTGGTATTCCTGATTGACGTTTCCGGCTCCATGTCCGGTTCAAACCGCTTGCCGCTCGTCAAAGATGCGTTGGTCGAGTTGACCAAGATGATAACGGAGCGGGATCGGGTCGGCATTGTTACCTACGCTGGGGATACCCGAGTGGCATTGCCTTCGGTCTCCGGTCGGGAAAAGCAGGCGATCAACGACTCCATCGCTTCGCTCAGTGCCGGCGGTTCCACGAACGGTGCCGGCGGTATCCAAGCGGCTTACGAACTGGCGGAGAAGAATTTCACGAAAAACGGTCAAAACCGGGTGATTCTCTGCACCGACGGCGATTTCAACGTCGGCATCAGCGACAACGCTTCGCTCCAACGCCTGATTGAAGAGCGAGCGAAAAGCGGCGTCTTTCTGACGGTCCTCGGCTTCGGCATGGGAAACCACAACGACGCGATGCTCAAAATTCTCTCCACGAAGGGGAACGGGAATTACGGGTACATTGACACCATTGAGGAAGCCAAGAAGCTGCTGGTCGAAGGATTGGCGGGAACGCTGATTACCATTGCGAAGGACGTGAAGATTCAGATCGACTTCAACCCGAACCGGGTCGCGGCGTATCGGTTGCTTGGTTACGAAAACCGAAAGTTGCGGGACGAGGATTTCCACAACGACAGGGTTGACGCTGGTGAGATCGGGGCCGGACATTCCGTGACGGCGTTGTACGAGATCGTCCCGGTCGGCGTGGCGGTCCCGGGAAGCGTCGATCAATCGCGGTACGCCGTTAATAATGAAAACGAAAACCCGGAGACTGCGCGGAGTACCGCTGCGTCTCCGGTTCCTTATGGTGATGAGTTAATGTTCGTCAAACTTCGCTACAAGGCTCCTGATGGTAACAAGAGCGAATTACTCGAAACGCCGGTCGCCGCGAAGCCGGAAGCGATGTCAAGCGATTTCGAGTTCGCCGCCGCCGTTGCCCTGTTTGGCATGTTGCTCCGCGACAGCCGGTACAGCGGCGACGGAAATTGGGACACCGTGCTGGAACTCGCACAGTCGGGACTTAGCGGAGCGGGCGACGATAACTACCGCGAGGAATTGATCGAACTGGTCAAGCGTTCTTCATCGGTTCGTTAACCGCCACCAATTACTGCGCCCTTATTCCATTATTGATACAAAAATAAGGGAATAAGGGCACATTGATCAGTGGTCGCCGTTACTAAGGGTGCACTACTGCAAGTCCTCTCAAAATCCTATTGAACGGATATTTTAATTCTTGATAGTTCCTTACGCCTTTTTCAACTGCTCCAATTCTTCCGCCGTGGCGTCAATCGTAAAGCGGATTTGCTCCTCCTTGTGCGACGAGCAGACGAAAAATCGCAGTCGGGCCGCTTTTTCCTCGACCGCCGGGTGGAGAATCGGTTGCACGTTGATACCACGATCAAACAACGCCTTTGAAAGCTGTAAGCAGAGCATGGAATTTCCGATGATGACCGGCACGACGGCGGAATCCCTGCTCAAGCCGGTGTTGAGTCCCTTGTCTTTCGCCAACTGCAACAAGAGAGCCGCGTTTTGCCGGAGCCGTTCCACCCGCTCCGGTTCCCGTTCCAATAATTGCAGTGACGCCAAAGCGGCGGCGGCGTTCGGCGGGGAAATCCCGACACTGAACACGAAACCGGGAGCCGTGTACTTCAGGTATTCGATCAGTTCCCGACTGCCGGAAATGTAACCGCCGCAGGAGCCGAACGTTTTGCTGAGCGTGCTCATCCAAACATCGACGTCCTTGCGGTCAATCGGAAAATGCTCGCCGATCCCGCGTCCCGTTTTGCCCAGGACGCCGATGGAATGCGCTTCATCGACCATGAGCATCGCCTTGTGCCGCTTCTTCACCTCGATCAGTTTCGGCAGATCGGGATAATCGCCGTCCATGCTATATACCCCTTCGACGATTATCATCACACGGCGGTATTCGTTACGATGCCGCGAAAGAATTTCTTCCGCCGCCTCCCAATTGTTGTGCGGAAACGGCCGCCGTCTCGCTCCGGAAAGAATCGCCCCCTGCACGATGCTGTTGTGTGCAAGGGCGTCATGGAGGATCATATCCTCGGCACTGAGCAGGTGCCCGATCACGGACTCGTTCGTCGAGTGTCCGCCGACCATGACAATCGTGTCTTCCGTCCCCAAAAACCGGGAAATCGCCGTTTCCAGTTCGCGGTGGACCGGTTTTTCACCTGACACCATCCGCGATGCGGAAACGCTCGTCCCGAATTTTTCGCAAGCCTCCTGTGCCGCCCGGACGACAGCCGGGTCGCCGGACGTGTCGACGTAATTGTAACTGGAAAAGTTGATGTACTCCTTCCCGCCGATAACGGTGGTGTCGCGCGTGGTACCTTCGTGAACATCGAAAAAGTGATTCAGTCCGAGATTGCGGACCAGTTCGAGCTTGCCGTGCAGGAGCTTGTATTCCGGGAACTGTTCGAACTTGTAACGTTCTTCCGTGATCTCGCCGTCCGGCTGGAGATTGTACGTCAGCGGTCTGGCAAAACGGCGGTCGACCGGCTTCTCTTCGAACATCCGTGAATTGTCGTACGCTTTGAACTCGGAAGCGTCCGCTCCGACGCCGAGGTATTTTCTTGCGGCGTCGGCAACCTGCCTGGCGGTGAGCAGGTCCGGTAAAATCTGTTCCGGGAATCGTCCGCCGAAGCGGTCTTCCAGTGACGCCAGTATCTCCATCCGTTCGAGCGAATCGAGTCCCAGCGTCGTAATATCGGTATTGATTTCCATTCCGGCGGCCCGGTCTTTTGCGACCAGCTTGACGATCTCGACGACGACGGCGACGATTTCCTCGTCGCTTCCGAGCGGTATTGTGGAAGGCGGTGACACCGGTTTGTTTTCTCCGGCGGGGACGACGACCTTGGTTATTCCGGCTTCCTGCAACCGTTTCTCCGCTTCGGCTCTTTCGTGCTTGAGTGCTTCGGCGAACGAACGATTCGGCGTTTTTACGGTATCACTTTTCGCCGGTGGACTCTGTTCCGCTGGCGGACGAACGACCGGTTGAATGACACCACGTCCGTCGCCGCCGAGAACGTCGTCCTGGATGACGGCCTCTTTCGGTACGAATTTCACCGTCATTTCGGACGATTCCCAGGAATCCAAGTGGGAAAGCGTTCCTTCAAGAAAGCCTTTTCGACAAGCGTGCCGCTGAATTTTGCCGCTGGAGGTCTTGGGAATGCTTCCGGTCTTGACAAACACGATGGCATCCACCGGAAATTCGTGTTCCGTTGCAATCGACGTACGGACCGCTTCGAACAGCGGCGTCATATCCCCTTTGAAACGCCGTTCGACTTCCTGAACGATGACGAGCCGTTCCGCCATGCCGTCTTCAATCATGAAGGCGGCACCGCAGTGGACTCGCAAATGCGGGTCGCTTTTCCAGACCGTCTCCTCGATGTCCTGCGGGTAGATGTTGACACCACGAATGATAATCATATCTTTGATCCGGCCTGTTACGAAAAGCTCTTCGCCGTCCAGAAAGCCGAGGTCGCCGGTCCGCATGAACGGGCCTTCTCCGGTGTCAGACAATCTGGCACGAAACGTCGTTTCCGTCGCTTCGGGAGCTTTCCAGTACCCTTGCGCCATGCTCGGGCCTTTGACCCAAATTTCACCGACTTCGTCGCCTGGACACGCTTTCAAGGTCTCCGGGTTGACGATTCGGATGATTTGGTCGGAAAAATTTGTTCCGCTTGAAACGAATCGCTTACTTTCCTTCGAATCGCCGCGGCTTTCCACGACTTTTCCGTGCGATAATGCGTCGATCTCGAAGGATTTGATTAAGGGAGGGTCCGACGCATACCCGCCGGACACAATCAGCGTTGCTTCGGCCAAACCAAAACAGGGGTAAAAGGCGTTGTACCGAAATCCGCACCGTTCAAATTTTCGCGTGAAATTTTCCAGCGTTTCCGGTTGAATCGGTTCGGCCCCGTTGAAAGCGACTTTCCATGTACTTAAATCGAGTTGGTCGAGAAGTTCGTCCTTGATTTGCCGAACGCAAAGGTCGTAAGCGAAGTTCGGTCCGCCGCTGGTCGTTGCACCGTATCGCGTAATTGCCGCAAGCCAACGAAACGGCTTTTGCAAAAACGAAAGTGGTGATATCAGCACGTTCGGACGGCCGCAATAAAGCGGTTGAAGGACTCCGCCGATCAGACCCATGTCGTGGTAACTCGGCAACCAAAAGACGCCAAGATCGTGCCGTGTGTGCTCGAAACCGAGCTGGATCAGCCGTGAATTGTGAATCATATTACCATGAGACAGAACGACCCCCTTCGGCGTTCCGGTCGAACCGGAAGTGTATTGCAGGAACGCAATCGTTTTTTCGCTGATGTCGGGTTGCCTCCACAAATCTTCGCCGCCGTTCGGCATGGTGTCCGTTGCAAACCAAAGGATGTTTTGCAAGTCCGGTGCTTCGTGAATCAGGGTTCCGACCCGCTCCAGGGTATCACGGGTTGTCAGAGCGATTTTTGCCGTGGCGTTTTGGGCGACCGCCTGGATGCGAAGCATGGAGCGGTTTTTGCGGGGCGGATAAATCGGAACGGCAATCGCTCCGGCATAAAGGCAACCGAAGAACGCCGTGATGAAATCCAGGCCCGGCGGGTAAAGGAGCAAAATACGTTCCCCCTGGCAATTGTGTTCCTGAAGCCAGGCGGCGATTCGTCTGGCCCTTCGGTCCAACTCGGCATTGGTGAGTGGAATCTCATCATCAATTCCGTTGGCAAGATAAATGAAAGCAAGATCGTCCGCCTGGACGGAAGCCCGGTATTGGACCAGCTCAACAAGCGTGCTCGGCCCGAAAATGGTGGGAGAAAAATCCATGTGAATGACGGATTGTGAAATACGAATTTCGAATTACGAATTTATGAGAAAATACAATCCGTAATTGCCCTGGCCGGGTGTCATCATCTCAGGGCGGAGAACAGACACGTCGAACCTTTCATTCGCCCATTATATTTCCGTTTACCACAAAGACAAGAGGCGATTCTTGGGACAGAATCGGTGTAGGCTTGTTTCCCCACCGTAGCTTATAACAAAAATACCGGTTGTACTCATTGTCCGAGTTTTTCCGGGAACGCAAAATCGCCGGTCATCACTTCGGGCAAGCGGAAAACGTCACCCTTTTCATTACAAAAATAGAGGCGTGATTTGGATTTTTGGCGTCCATGTCCATCGGCCCAAATCGCGTAAAAATCGGGATGTGCGTTGACTGTTCGTCGCGGGAAACAGTGATTGTACTCGCTGTTTTCGGTCATTTGACGTTCCAGTGCCCAGGTTTTGCCGTCGTCGCGGCTGACCCACAAGCTGACTTCCCCGCCGGTATTGTATGCTTGCGGACCGATTCCCGGTGTACCGACGATGTGCCACGTCCCGTTTTCGCCGAGAAACAGCGAGCCGTAATCATAATTATTATCCGTGTCGGTGACTTCGCTGAAATCCCATGCCTCGCCGTTCCAGCGTGCCACGTACCAAGTTCGCGGGTCGTTTTCCGGCCCGGATTCGTACCCCCGGCTGGTCATGTAAAGAATTACAGGCCGGCCCGCTTGATCGTACACCAGGTCCATCACGTAAACATTAAGATTTTGTGAACGATAATCACGAATCCGTGCCGGAGAGTCGATGTCTTTGTCACGCAACGGCATCTCAAGCGGCGTTCCATCGACGGTCTGCCACGTCTCGCCGAAATCCGTGCTTTCGACGTAATACAAATTCGTACGGTAATTCAGCCCGACTCGCGGCGGATCGTTCGGGTGGTAATTGAACGCGGAACCGACTTTTTTATCCTGCCAAACGGCCCCGTTTTGGTAATGCCCCAACACGATACCCGCAATCGGCTTCCATTCGGACCAGGTGATACCATCGCGGCTTGTCATAAAACAGGCAACGCGAATCGCCTTGGATTTGGGATCGTTGAGGATGCGATTGTCGTAAGTGGTGAAAAACACGATGAACCCTTTGCCCGGCACGTTCCAAACCTGAAAATACGAAAAATTGTCCATCGGTACGTCTTTTCCGTCCATTTGCTTCGTTACCGGAACGAGTTCAAATTCGTCGATGCAGTACGGCTTTTTGCTCCGGCTGATGTAGGACGGTCGGCCTGTGCCGTGCGAAGTCGAAAAAATCCAGAGATAACCTTCTTCGTCGATGCTCAGGACCGGATTATCGTGCGCGTCCGAAGTTTTCTTGTCGAGCAGGATTGTCGGTCTTGCAACCTGTCCCGTCTTGTGGTCGAAATAGGAGACTTCGTGCAGAAGCGTTCCTGTTTTAGCGTCGTTTTCGTGAGCTTTCTGATCGGTGCCGCCGTAGCAGAAGAACGTTTTATCGACCTGCGGCGCGTACACCGAAAACGGGTAATGATTCGTACAATAAGTGCCAAGTCCGCCGCTGTATTTGTAAACGTATTCGTTGTCCAGCTTCTGGTTGTAGTACCAGATGCCGCGAAAACCGGTGTCTTTGGTGTTGAGGAGCACCTCGGAACGCTCGGCGGCGTGCATCCAGGAGGTTCCCAAAATCAGTGCCAAACCAAAAACGTACTGCTTGAAAGTCATGTCAAAACGGGGTAATGAGATTTATCGAACCGCGAACGTAAACCTCATTTATATCCCATTTTCCAGAGCAAAACAATCCCGGCTAAATTCCCTGTTTCTACATCGACGCCAGAATCTTTTCGACTTTTTTGTGAACGCTGTACGGAGCGTCCAGGACCAACTTGTCCGGCATCATTACTCCCATTTGGGACGCAGAGCCACGCAACGCCGTATTGGAAAGTGCCGAGACCACCATCACGGGATTTCCCTCGACCTTATAAACCCGGGTAAGTACCATCTCTTTTTCGCCTTCCGGGGTTGTGATAACAAGATCGCCGTCCTCGTTGATCGTGTAGATCAACCCCAGCGGCTTGAGTACCCGGTTCAAAGCAAGCCAAAGAGGTATATCTTTGGTGTCAACCGTAACAGTCGCCCCATCAATATTTATCCCCGCATCTTCAAGCGACGGTTCGTTGATACTTGCGTAAATGCCAAACGTGGTGTTAAGGCCGGCAGCAAGTTCACGAAGCGTTACGTTTTCAAGTTTGACTCCAACGTTGATATTTTCCAGCTTCGTTTCCGTCACTTCAATCTTGATCCAAAGCGGACTTGGTGATGGTCCTGGTAATAATGTTGTTACGGAATTCAGCGGAATGGCTTCTTGGGGTGGATCATGAGCCGGTGTCATCGTGGGACGTCGACGTTGTCTGGTTTCCGTGAGAAGTCGTGTTACCACGCCATCTTCCATCACTTCCCGCACTGGAATCTGCAATGTGTACTCTTCCACTACCGCTGGTCCAGGTATTTTATCCTCTATCCTCAATTCTCCACCCTCCATTTTTTTCAGCGTTTCGCAAACTTCCTCGAGGTTTTCGAACAGGGTCGCGGTGGTATCATGCACCCGTTGCGAAGCGGCAATGATGATCGCCGGTTTGCCGGGGAGCTGATAAAACCGGATTTTTTCATTCGGAAATACGTTCATCAGTTGCTCGCTCATGATATTGCAAACAAGTGCATGTATACTGGGTCCCTGCGCATACTGATCTTCCGGCCTAATATCGATCCCGTCGAGCATTTCCTTGAGCGAATAAACGCGGATCACAGTTGACATATCAACGTTTGGTTTTGCGTTAGGATAGTAGACCTGAGGCGGGTTCATCGGGTTCATCGGCTCTTGTACGGGTTCTGAAGGAGCCGGAGGTGGTGCCATGGGGCCTGAAGGAACCGGGGGTGGAGCGGCTCCTTGCGCTGCCGCTCCTTGCGTGAATCCGTTTTTCGTACAATAAAACACGAGCGGCGTCACAATGAGTACGGCAAGCAGAATCGCACAAGTGGCTCCGCTGAAGGTACGACAATCGGTGGGCGTGGCCGGAATGCCGAGAATCCGTTGGACCCGGTTCATCAGCGGTCGGGCCGCCGCCGCAGGGGTGGAAAGCAGTCGTTTCATGGTGTTCTCTCCTGAAAGGTTAAGGCGTAATTGCTCCAAATGAAGCAGCGTTTTTGCGTAAAGGACACGGTCCGTTTCCGCCGAGGCGACGACGAGATCGTCGCAGAGATATTCCCGGTCGCGGCGGACCTGCCGGGAAACCCACCAGACGAGCGGGTGGTAAAACAACAATGTTTCCACAAACAGTTGCACCAGGTTCGCCAGATAATCGTAACGGCGGATGTGCATCAGTTCATGGGCCAAAATCAGGTCAATCTGTGCCGGTGTCATGCCGGAAAGCACGCACATCGGGACAAGAATCATCGGCTTCACCAGCCCGATCAGGATCGGCGAATCAAGCTGCTCCGAGGTGGCCAGCAGAATTTTGCGTGGCGTCAAGCGTCGCAGGCGGTCAACCCAGAGACCGTCTTCAAGTATCATAGCGGTTTTGCGCAACCGCCGCAAAGCAAACCATTCCGGCAATAGCCGCAAGGAGCAGACCGTAACGCCGAGACACCACAGCGACGCCAAAACCGGCAGACTGCCTTGCCAATACAGAGCTTCTGTCCAGTGGAACGGTTTGGCCGGTTTTTCGAAAGTAAGCACCGGTTTCACAGAAACCGGCTCTGTTTTTGGGTACAAAATTTCCAACGCACCGGCAAGAAACTGCCTTTGAGCGTCCGAATAATCATTCGCCCCCAAAAGAGCCGGGGGTGGAGCGGAGCGCAACCTCCGGGTATCACCGTCAATCGCAGGGGCAACCCGGAGGCTTCGCTGCGCTTCACCTCCGGCTCTTTTTAAAATTTTCACTTCGATCGGATCGAACAGAAAGCAGGTGATCGCCGGGAGGATCAGCATTGTCAGTAACACCGCATAGCCGACGCAGTATCGCAGATGCCGTGGGACGAACAGACTCAC
>Ga0209628_10000398_pt1 | contig 26465 bp, 23 predicted proteins | sample TergutCu122P4_FD_187285 | JGI IMG/M metagenome (GOLD analysis project Ga0209628, IMG submission 187285) | Cubitermes ugandensis P4 segment gut microbial communities from Kakamega Forest, Kenya - Cu122 P4 (SPAdes) (version 2) | ecosystem: Host-associated > Arthropoda: Insects > Digestive system...
ACATCTGGAAATATCTGTCAAATTTGAACCTCACTTTCTCGGCCACAAAAACAGTTGTAAGTATTTGATACAAAAGCAGTTAGCTTCATTTTACTAAAAAACCACCCACAGATTTTGGTGAGGAGGCCAAAAATTTAGTCAATTGCCTGTATTGCGGGTTCTATCGATCACGCCGATTGGATCAGAACATGAGAGGTGTTTCTTCAATGAAACGGCGTTACGAGCCAACGATGCGTAACGTAAAATGCAACGGGATCGCAAAAAATGGAACTTGTCGACGGACTGAATGTTTGCACGGGCGCGTATTGAGAGGGATTCCCATTTATGGTAGAATCAAATCTCCTCAAAGAGCCGGGGACTGTGTCCCCGGAATTCCTACTGTCTGCTGTCTGCCGCCTGTTATCTGCCACCTGAACTATGAAAACCGAATTTGATGATGCACTTCGCGGCATTTATGCCGATCACGATGAGATTCAGCAGGAACAAACGACCGACTATCGGCAGGTTGCCGCATACTCGGTCGGAGCGTTCGTCTTTGGAATTCTCTCGGCGGTTACGTTTCTGCATTGGGCTCTGGCGTTCCTGCCGATTCTCGGTTTGACTTTGGGAATCATCGGACTCCGGAAAATTTTTCATGCTCCCGATGAAGTCGGCGGTTTTACATTGACGGTCAGCGGAATCGTACTCTCGTCGGTTTTCTGGATCGGCGGATACGGTTGGTTGGCGTACTCTTATTTTTATTCGATCCCCACCGGATACATTCCGATCCATTTTCTCGAACTGGTTGCCGATTCCAAAACAGGCAAATTGCCGGAAAAAATCTTGAAACTTGCCGAAGATGGCGAAAAGGTCTTTATCACAGGATACATGTACCCCACTCGAAAAATGGCCGGTATCGAGGATTTTACGTTGGTACGTACAACGGAACATTGCAAGTTCTGCTCGCCGACGAAGAATCCCTGCGATATGATTAACGTTCACATGATCGACGGGATACGGGTTTCCTATCGAACGCGAACGGTCCGGGTCGGCGGTGTCATTTCCGTCGACCCGAATTACGCACTACTCGGAACGGCACCCTATTCGATTGCAGCGGACGTGTTTCGGTAGGAAATAGAGGATAGAGGATAGAGGATAGAGGATAGAGGATAGAGGATAGAGGATAGAGGATAGAGGATAGAGGATAGAGGATAGAGGATAGAGAATTGCTTTATCACTAATCACCTCAAACCGTAAACGAACGGGTACTCAAAACAGTCAAAGGGCATCGGGCATAGGAAAAACAGTAGTATTTTCCACCTTTTCCTCGTCGATGGATGAGAGTCGAACAAGTCATAATTCTATGCCCTATGCCCGATGCCCTATGCCCTTAAATTTCAACACCTTTTCCGGCCTCAAAACCAATCCGTTTACACTTTGAGTTCGTAATATGAGTCCCAAAAGAGCAAGCACCAAAAAGAATTCCACCGGAGCGGTGCGGATCGGGGAAATTCTGCCGCAGATTTTCGCTCGTTACGGGATGCACCGGCAACTGGACCATGACGCACTTCTTCAAGCGTGGACCGAGGCGGTCGCTCCTTATTTACCGGATTCTTTGCAAGGTATTTCGCAACCGGGAAGCGTCAAACGGGGAGCACTTGAAGTGCAAGTACCCCATGCCGCGATCGTCCAGGAACTTTTTTTCCACGAAAAAGAAATCCTGGCGACGCTCAGCCAAAAAGTACCGGATCGCAAAATTCGAAAAATCCGGTTTCTGGTCGAAGGGTGAAAGAACTCAAAACAGTAGAGGGCATCGGGCATAGGGCATAGGAAATAGGAAATTGGAAATCGGAAATCGGAAATAGGGAGAAGTTTTTCACTTTTCACTTTTCACTTATCACTTATCACTCATCCCATCATTCCCTCTCACGTTCCACCGCCTCTTTTTTGGCAATGAGCGTCGCTTCGGCAGTCTGGATGATGACCAGATCGTCAACACCAACCAGAGCGAATACGTGATTCGGATCGTGCGATTTGACGATATTCCGGTCGGCCTTTGTCGCAAGAAGGTTCGCACCGAGAGCAAGATTTCCCGCTGCATCGTGTTTGCCTGCGTGGATTCGGTCAAGAGCCGTCCAGGTTCCCACGTCGTCCCAGTCGAACGTTGCGTCGAGAACGAAAATGTTTTCCGCTCGCTCCAAAACGGCGTAATCGATGGAAATTCTCTTCATCGCGGTAAATTCCCGTTCGAGAATTCCGGGAAAATCGTCCTGAATCACACTCGAAGCGATTGTGTCGAGCCGGTCCGCAATCTCCGGTTCGAAACGTCGCAACTGTTCCAGGATCGTCCTTGCTTTCCATACGAAAATCCCGGCGTTCCAGCGGAAACGACCGCTTGCGAGGAATTCTTCCGCTTTGGCCCGATCCGGCTTCTCGTGAAATCGCTTGACGGAAAACGCTTCGATACGTTCGCCCCATTTTTCGGCAATCGGACCGGTCAAACGCTCGTTTTGCTCAATGTACCCGTAAGCGGAAGACGGAAAAGTCGGTTTGACGCCAAGAAGAATCAAACGCGCCGGTTCTTCTTCGACAAGTTCGGCGGCAAAGCGAACCGTTTCGCGGAAAAGCGGCTCCTGTTTGACGATTTGGTCGGCGGGTAACACAAGCATCGTTGCATCAGGGTCGTCCCGGAGCACCCGGATCGCGGCAAGACCAACGGACGGCGCGGTGTTTCTTCCGACCGGTTCGGCGAGAATACGGTTCGGGGCCAAACCGGGAAACGATTCGTACACCAGCGGAACCATCGATTGACCGGTTACGATCAGTTGCCGCTCACGGGGAATAAACGATTCGACACGTTGGACGGTTGTTTCCAGCAACGTTTGATCGCCGAGGAATTTCAAGAACTGCTTAGGGCGGTGCTCGGAACTCTCCGGCCAAAGCCGCGCTCCAACCCCGCCCGCTAAAAATATGGCGTGAAGCATTTTAATGACGAATTACGAATGACGAATTACGAACTTGTAATTCGTAATTCGTCATTCGTAATTTAGATAATTCCCCCGTGACGGCGGTTGGGAGACATGTGATTTGGCTGGTCAATGAGCCAAAGCCGTTCCCATTCGTCCTGAATCTGACGAATGTTTTCCGAAGTGTAAAGCAACTGCTGATTGCGTTTGACGGGATCGCCGGAATACATGGGAAGCAAACAACCGGTTTCGCCGAGAAGAATCAGTCCTAAAATTGCCAATAAGATTAATTTCCGTACCATTGTGTATTCCCCAAGAGGTATTCTGTGTAAATACTGTGTCATTTCCGTTCCATGAATGCTCATGGACCGACTCGCTAGAACCCTTATCGGACTTACGACCGGAAAAACTGGAGTAAACTTCCAATTCAAAAGAAATAATTTATCAAGAAAATTTGGAATAATCGAAAAAGTTTAACACAGGGTAAAATAGGAAAACAGGGTAATCAGAGCCGCGCACGCAGTAAGCGGTAACCCCGGTGAAAACGTTTCAATGATTCGACGTTTCAACCGCTTACTGCGTGCGTGGCTCTGATTGCGTGCGCGGCCTGATTTGCTCTTTGCTCTGTTGGTCTGTTGGTCCGCTTATACCGCTTATTGCGAATGGACGGCGGTTTTCTGTTGCGAAAAATTTTTTCTTTGTTGATTTTTATAACCTATACTGATTTAGGCCAGGGGGGTTTTTTTTCTCTCCCACAATCATTACGGTATTTACAATCGGAGAAAAATGCAATGTTAAATAACATGAAAATCGGTTTCAAGTTGACACTCGGTTTTGTCTGCGTGCTGGTCCTGATCGGTCTAGTCGGTTTTATCGGAGTTTATGCTCTCAATTCCAGTGCCAAGAAAACGGAAGAAATCAACGCAAACAGCACTATGGTCGAGCATGGATACCAGATGCAATCCTATGTCCTCTACGCCCAGCACGAAACACTTCTTGGTCGTGTAACACGGGACAAGCAATATCTCGAGAGCATGTCGAAGTATTACAAAGACTTCCGGGGAATGTTTGAAACGATTAAGACTTTGAGTGAGGACAAAAACTTTCCTGCGAATCTCGACGCGGAGTTTATGAAGAAACTTGATGCGATTGATGATCTTTTCATTGCTTACGATGAAAAGGATACATACTGGCATGGACTCAACGGAGAGTATCTCGCCGGCGCGGCGAAACGGGCTGAACAGGCGGGAGAAGCACAAAAACCCCTCAATAGCCTGATTGAGCAGGTTCTCGCTGCCGCCCGTACTCCTGAACGGGCCAAAACGATTGAAGGTGTGACATACGTTGAAGACATGCGGTTGGACTTGGTTGAAAAAATTGGCAACATTCTTTTTGATCTTGCAATGCAGCGTCGCAACGCCCTTGACTTCGATTACAATCCGAAACTTACTGCGAAGGACCGAGAGGAACTGAAGGCCAATATCGGTGAAACCACGAAGAGTATGTTGAAAAGTATTGACGAGGTGAATCTCCAGTTGACCACACCACTCGGACGTGAGACCTGCGAATCGGCGAAAAAAGCCATTACTGCATGGAAAACAACCATGGAAGGCTTGTTCAAAAACACCGACGAGATGAACCAGACCGCAGAGGAATTGGACGCTATTGCCAAGAATATCGTCGTAGGATTACAAGGAATTATGGAGGGATTCAACAAGAAGGTGCTTGAGGTCCAGAAGGAAGGACAGGTCTTTGACGTCTGGATGATTCGTTTGGTATGGGCGACTTGTATTTTTGCCGTTTTGCTTGGATTGCTGATCGCTTATGCTCTGACACATAACATTACTTCGGCTCTTGTTCGGGCAACCGGTGCGATGCGAACCATTGCCGATGAAGGAAACGTCAACATTGAACTTTCCACCGCCGACATGAATCGTAAGGACGAAGTGGGAGAGATGGCCCATGCCGTTAGTGGAATTTTGAAGCAATTCCAACACGTTGATCGGTTGGCCAATGATCTGGCTGCCGGTAACTATCGGGTCGAAAGCAAGGTTCGCGGCGACTTGGATACGATGAACATCAATCTCAATAAGATGCTCGATCAGGTCAATCACACCTTGAACGAGATCAACAATAACGTCAAACAAGTGGCGACCGGGTCCGGCGAAGTTTCCAGTGCCGCCCAGAGTCTTTCCAGTGGTGCCCAGGAAGCGGCGGCAAGCCTTGAAGAGATCACCGCGTCCATGAGCGAAATCAGCAGTCAAACCAAGGCGAACGCTGAGAGTGCGACCCAAGCCCGCGACCTGGCGTTTAAGGCAAGCAAGGCGGCTGCCGAAGGACAGGATGCCATGCAGAAAATGACGGGCGCGATGGAGCAAATCACGAAGAACTCCAGTGAAATCCAACGGGTTATTAAGGTCATTGACGACATCGCGTTCCAGACGAACCTGCTCGCTCTGAACGCCGCCGTTGAAGCCGCTCGTGCCGGACAGCATGGAAAAGGTTTTGCGGTTGTTGCCGAGGAGGTTCGCAACCTCGCTTCCCGGAGTGCGAAAGCCGCTCAGGAAACGTCGGAACTGATCGCCAAGAGTGGTCACGAAATCGAAAAGGGTGGCGAAATCGCCTCGCATACCGCCACTGTGCTTAACGCCATTGTGGACCAAATCAAGCAAACCACCGACCTGGTGGCCGGAATCGCGGTCGCAAGTAATGAACAGGCGGAAGGAGTGAATCAGGTTACAATCGGCCTCCAGCAGATTGACGCCGTAACTCAACAAAACACGGCCTCCGCCGAAGAGTCGGCCAGTGCCGCTGGCGAAATGAGTTCCATGGCCACGAACCTCCAGAAACTGGTTGGACAATTTCAGTTACGGTAACAAGTAGGGCATCGGGAATCGGGAATAGAAAAATCCGATTTCCGATTTCCGATTTCCGATTTCCGATGCCCGATGCCCTTTCTCCCCCATGACTCGCGACGACGCTTGGAATTTACTGACGCAGTACAACGATGATCCGTTTCACCTCCACCATGCCCAAGTCATGGAGGGGGTGATGGCGTATTTCGCCCGAAAGGAAGGCTTTGAAAACGAAGCCGACTTTTGGGGGATCGTCGGACTACTGCACGATCTCGACTTTGAACGCTTTCCTGACGAACATTGCGTCAAGCAGCAGGAAATCATGCGGGAGCACGGCGTCGATCCGCGTATCATTCGGGCAACGGCGTCGCACGGTTGGGGGAAACCCGACATAACGTTCGAGCCGGAGCATCGCATGGAAAAGATTCTGTACGCAACGGACGAATTGACCGGTCTCATCGGCGCGGCGGCACTCATTCGACCGTCGAGAAGCGTTCAGGACATGGAGGTCAAATCGGTCAAAAACAAGTTCAAGTCTCCGAGTTTTGCCGCCGGGTGTTCCCGTGAGATCATCCAGAAAGGGGCCGACATGCTCGGCTGGACGCTTGATCAACTCTTCGACGAAGTGCTCGACGCCATGAAGCAAGTCCGTGTCGTGCAATGAATGACCGGCCTGCTGAGAGTAAGGCACCGCTTACTGCGTGCGCGGCTCTGATTGGGTTCACTTACTCCAAAAACCAACGCACGAGTTCATACGAACCGTTGACGTCCGTAGCAGCGGCACCACGTTTTTTTGCCGTGATGCGGACACCGTAAATTCCCTGACGGTTTAATGGGAATGTCGCAACGCTCATGTTCCAACCGTTAACGTTGGGAATCATTCCGACCGAACCGGCTTGAATCGGACGGGTTTTCGACGCAAGCAGTTCATTCATTTTCGTTTGACAAGCCAATTGGACAATCGCAAGCTCCTCGGTAGCGACCGAAGTCGTCCGGGAAGCATTGTTCAAATGGTAGATCGCCGACAATCCCACCAAAAGAATGGTCATGGCGATCAGGAGTTCCATCAGCGTAAAACCGGCCGCAGACGGCGGACGCCGGACGGCGAACGGCAGTCGTTCGCCGTTCTTTTTGCTTTCTACCGTCTGCTTTCTGCCATCCACTTCACTCTCCATTGCAAGTATTACGTCGAAAAATCTTTGGCGACCGGATCGAACTTTACGACCTTGCTTTCCCGGTGGGAAATGACGCCCATGGAAAGCGGAGCTTGTACCTTTAACGCCAAGTCGATGGAGCAGAACGGCTGCTGTCGTGTCTTGACACAATCGAGTAAATTCTTCCACAAGCGTCCGGTATCGCCCATTCCGCTCCAGGGCAAAACGATTTCCGGACCTTCATTGGGAACGATCCGGATTCCCGGTGAATTGGCTTGCTCAATGTGTTTCCAAAGAATGACACCTTCCGTTCCGCGAACCAACGTGTCAACTCCGGTGTGGTGCGACAAGGAATTCTGCATCACGACGCTCGGACCGCCCTTGTAGTCCGCGATGATATTGCATTGGTCGGGAACCTCACGATCATATTGGAACGTTCCGCCGCCGCAGAAAACCCGCTCCGGAAAATCGAGGTCGAGAATGCAAAAGACCGGCGTGAAAACGTGAACCAAAAGATCGGTTGACGGACCACCGGCGTAATCCCACCAAAGCCGCCACTGGAAAAAACGTTCGACGCTGAAATCGACTTTCGGGGAATCGCCGAGAAAACGGTCCCAGTCAAGATCGGGGCCTGGCTTGGCGTTCGGGTCCGGAATGTGCATCCGCTCACCCCAATCGCCGCGACGAAAATAACCGCACGACGCATGGACCGGTTTGCCGATAATCCCATCCTGAATCATTTGCCGAACTTTTGCGTAGTTGTCGTCGGCCATGTATTGCGTTCCAACCTGGACAAGTTTCCCGGTCTTGTCTGCGGCCTCCTGAATTTTTTTGGCAAGGCCGAACTGGTTCCAATGGGTCAACGGTTTTTCACAGTAAACGTCTTTCCCGGCGTTGAGTGCATCGATTGCTTGTGGTGCGTGATGGGCGTCCGGCGAAGCGACGCAAACGAGATCGACATCCGGGTTTTGAAGCAATTCTTCGTGCTTCATGTACATTTTCGTCCCTCCGGTCGCTTCGGAGGCGGCTTGCAATCGGGGACGGTAAACGTCGCAAACGGCAACCGGCTCGGCGATTCCCTGCTGTTTAAACTGGTTGATAATCTCGATGTGGGCACGGCACCGTCCGCCGGTTCCGATGAATCCGACGCCGATCCGGTCGTTCGCCCCTTGAGCTTTGGCAGGAAGAACCGTGAATTGAGGAATCGTATAAGCAGCAGCGGCGGTTAATGCCCCGGTTTTCAGAAAAGCACGACGAGTGGTTTGAGTGTTTTTTTTCATGGTCGTTTACATAAGGAAAAAGGGAGTTCGAATTCGCCAACCGTGAACCCAATCAGAACGCACGCAGTAAGCGGTGCTCCCGAAAATCGCTTACTCCGTACGCGGCTCTGATTGTGCGAGGCTCGTTGACGTGTTCAGTCAAATTATTGACGTTGTATGGTACACCATCGAATTGTACCGATTTTTTCTGACTTGTGCAATCCTGAAAGGAACCCGTGAGAAATCGGATTGTGTACAACATAAAAAGTACCACACGTTTTTTGGACAGGCAAATCCGACAAAATTGAAAGTAAAAATATTCACAACAAGTCGCATTCCGCTTTTTTGATATATTCCTCGACGGTTAAAACTGCCGTGTTTTAACGCGGTTTTCTGTGTTATTCTCATGCACCTGCATCAAAATAATACAGCTCTTGATTGTAAAACCGGTTATTGATAGCGAGCTTTTTATTCAGTTTTTCCTGACAATAATGACAATATTGCCGTTTTTTTGTCGATTCGTCTTTTTTTGGTATCGTATTTGCTTTTTCCCTTTTACGTTCCACAGGGGAATGGTGTAATTCGCCAAGTGGATTTCAAAATTCATTTCAACAAACCAATAGATAGGTGACGCAATGAAAACGACAATGAAAACGACAAAAATGATGGGGTACTTCGCAGGGTTTGCTCTTGTTATGGTCTTCTTGATAGCCTTTTCGTCCAATACATTTGGACAGATCACGATTACCGGGGATGAGACCGCCAAGGAAGTCGCGGGGAATGGTGGAAAATACACTCACAAGGCCAATGCCGAGGCAGACACGGTCGACGTGAAGGGTAAGTCCACGATGCTGTACAACTACGGTCATTTCAACACGGTAAACGTGAGTGAAGGCATGTTCAACTACACCGGCAACGGGTACTGGGGCTACGCGGGGAGTTCCGTCGGCACGTTGAATGTCGAGGAGGGACGGGCGGAAAGCAGAGGTCACATCGACACGGTAAACATTGGTATCGGCACGGGAGACGCCGTCTTCATAAACAGCTTGACCGGTACCGTCGGTACAATGAATCTCGAAAACAAAGGCAAACGCATTGATGTGTACAACAGTGCTTTCATCGACACCGTCAATATTAACGGTGCGGACCGCTTGAATACCTACGTGAGTAACGATGCCGGCGGTCACATCAACACGGCAAACATTATTGGAGGTGACTTCCGTAATTCCAGCACCATCGACCTGGTGAACGTGAAAGACAAAGGAGACGTAACGAATTGGAGTGCCGGCCACATCGAGATGTTAAACATAAACGGGGAAGGCGGGTTTGTGGTTAACCTTGGTGACATCAAAACGGCAAATATCGATAAAGGGTTGCTTCGGAACGATAACGGAAGTACCACCGGTACGGTAACCATCGGCGACAATGGAAGGTTGATCAGCTATAAAAATGCCCATATCGATACGGTATACCTTAACGGCGGTTCCGTGGAGAACGTCGGCAGAATTGATGCGTTGACTTATACCCAGGGTACTTATCGCGGATCACAGATTTCGGGAACGGTTTTCAAAGGTCCCGGTAGCATCGGTACACTTACCGTTGCCGGAACGATGGCCGCTTCGAATGGCGACTGGGGAATCGTTGAGAATCTCGATTTTCAAAGCGACGGTTCCGGTCTCGTCAAACTTGCCGGGTACACGTCCAAAGGGAACACCAGTTTTACCGGTATCAAAGCGGACCATGTGGATTTCGCTTTCGGAAACATTGGGTTGGATTTGACCAAAGCGATCACGTTCGACACCGACTGGATTTTGTCCTTTATTGACATGAACCTTGTCAATGACATTTCCTTCGCGACTCTTTTCAATGCGGAGGAAGTAACAAACGCATGGGATCTCAATTCCTTCTTTGTCAATTGGGGCACGGATACGAATTTCGGAATTCTCGACAACGGCAGGTTTGCCGACGGTTGGGGTTTCAATTCCGACTACACCTGGTTTACTTACTCGGAAGGTTCGACCATTACGGCGTCGGCGACTCCGGAACCGGCGACGCTTGTAATGCTCGGCCTCGGTCTGATGAGTTTACCGCTTGCCCGACGCCTGCGAAAAAAATAGAAAAGAGAATTGAAATAGAATCTCGGCAAAGACGGCGGTGGAATTCTTCCCCCGCCGTTGTCGTTGGGGTTGGGATTGCGTGCAAATCCAACTTGCCATCACCGGAAATTTTCTCGTGTCTGCCGTCCGAATCCTGTGCTCTATGGTGGTCGGAGAATATCGAATCCGGTCAAGGGGATATTTCGGAACACAAAAAACAGAATCACGACAATCACGATGCCGAAATACAGTTTCACCTTGAGCGGATGGTGAAAATTTTTTTGCCGGATAATCTCGTAAAACCATTGAAAGAGTAACAACAGTAAAATCGGCAGAAATAAGAGAACCAGCGGGTTGTAATGCAAGCTCGTTTTCCAGTCGCCACGCAACAAAAAATGAACGGCCCGCGTTGCTCCACAACCGGGACAAAACAGGCCGGTCCATCGATGAAACTGACACGGCGGCAATCCGTACTCCGACGGATGGTGGTAGGCCAGCGTCCCCAGATAAAGAGCGATCCCCGCCAAAAACAGGGTTACTTTCGTCAAGGGATGTGAAAAAATACGTCGCGTCAAGGGCTTGCTTTTGTCGGAGCGGTGGAAATTTTCCCCAAACAATCATTCGCATTGTAATGCGCTTCTTACGGAATAGACATGAGGGGGGATGCAGGAGGAGCGGGTACGCAAATTCGGGACCATTGCTTTCCCATTGACTCCAAGATATAATGGTTCGCTCAAAAAAGGCCGTGTTGGAAGAAACAACGTTCCGGCGGCAGACTACTCACCACCAGGGATTTACCATGAAAATTCGATCGATACTGTTTTTTGTGCTTTTTTCAAGTAGCGTTTTCTTCAATTCCGTCCGGGCCGCTGATGGGCCGTTTCGCCTCGGAATCATTGGTGCGACGACATCCCATGTGTCCGCCTTTGCCGGGCTGATTAACGCTCCCGACGGACAAGGACTTTACGCCAAATACCGGGTCGTCGGCGTCTACGTCGGCGGAATGCCGGACAACGACGGCAGTTGGGACCGGATTCCCAACGTCGTGAAATGGCTGGAAGAAAACAACATCCCGTTCTACGACACGATTGAAGAAATGCTCGAAAACGTCGATGGGATTCTGCTCGAAAGCATTGATGGCCGCCCGCACCTGGAACAGGCAAGACCGGTGATCGCAGCAGGCAAACCGCTTTTCATCGACAAACCGATGGCTGGCAGCCTTGCGGACGTGATCGAAATTTTCCGTCTGGCCGAAGAAAAACAGGTGCCGGTTTTCTCCGCGTCGTCGTTGCGTTACGTGTCCGGTTATCAAAAAATGCGAAACGAAGAACCTCAGGGAAAAATTTTCGGGGCCGAATCCACCAGCCCGTGTTCTTTCAACGAAAAACATCCGGACCTGTTTTGGTACGGTATTCATGGCGTCGAAGCGTTGTTTACCGTCATGGGACCAGGCTGTAAAACCGTCTCTCGCACCAAAGCGGAAAGCGGTGAACTGGCCGTCGGCGTTTGGGATGGCGGTCGCGTCGGAACCTTTCGCGGCATCCACCAGGGCAAAGCGGACTACGGCGTCAAGGTGTTCTGCGAAAAAGGAATCGTCGAGGCCGGAACTTACGAAGGATACAAACCGCTTGTGGACGTGATCCTTGAATTTTTCGAAACCGGCAAGACTCCGATTGATCCGCAGGAAACGATTGAAATCTTCGCGTTCATGGAAGCGTCCGACGAAAGTGTACGCCAAAATGGTGCCGCCGTTTCGCTGGAAGAAACAATCCGCAAAGCGAAAGCGATTCAGTTCACTTACAAAACCGTCGAACTCAAAGCGAACGGCGATATTCTGCTTGACGGCAATCCGGTGTCAAAATCCCAGTTGAAAGGAAAATTCACACCTTCCGACGACGAGACCAAGCAAATCAAGATGATCTTGAAAGCGGAAAAAGGCGTTTCGCTGGAAGCCGTCCGGGAAATCACCGCCCTGTGCGACGGCAAAACCGTTCACTTGGCGAATTACTTGTATTGAGAGGCAGGAGGATTGAGAGGGACGCCTGTTGGTTGCCGAAAGAGGCGACGGTACAATGGGAGTCGTTGATTTTTGGCCTTAAAGAGTGAACCGCTATGTCCGAAGATTACTATTCTGTTTTAGGTGTTTCCAAAAGTGCGTCGAAGGAAGACATCCAGAAAGCGTACCGTAATCTTGCGAGAAAACTTCACCCGGATGTGAACCCGGACGATCCCGGCGCGAAAAAGAAATTCCAAAAATTGCAGGAAGCGTTCGACATCCTGGGAAATGAAGAGAAGCGGAAAATGTATGACCAATATGGCACCGCCTTTCCGGGACAAGGCTATCCGGGGCAAGGAATGCCCGGCGGAGGCCCGCAAAGCAGTACGTTTTCCTGGGGAACGCAAGGTTCTCCGTTTCAGCGTGGATCAGGAGGCGGAAGACAGGCGTTTAGCATGGACGACATCCTTGCAATGTTCGGAGCACAAGGGATGTCGGGACGTGGAAATCCTTTCGAAGCGATGGAGGACGGCGGCGCATTCCAACAGTATTTCAACATGGGAAATGCCGGGGCAGCGTCGCAGTCTTCACGAAGTCGGCGTCGTTCCCCACGCGAAGGCGGAGAAATCGGAGCGGATATTCTTCAGACGATTACAATTCCGTTTGTTCAAGCGATTCAAGGAGGAAAAGCCTCGCTTTCGGTCCAACGGTCGAAACAAGCGAAACCGGAAACGATCTCGTTCAGCATCCCGGCCGGAGTGGAAGACGGTAAAAAAATCCGGCTTCGCGGTCTCGGTTATCCGGGCGTTGCCGGTGGGCGACCGGGTAATCTGATTATTGAAATTCGAGTGGAACCACATCCGCAGTTTCAACGTTGCGGACGTAATCTTCTTCTTACGGTTCCGATCACGCTTCAGGAAGCGGTGTTCGGCGCGAAAGTCGAAATTCCTTCTCCCAAAGGAAAGGTCGCATTGTCGATTCCGCCCGGCTCGAGTAGCGGCATGAAACTGCGAATCAAGGGATGCGGCGTTCCCATGTCGTCCGTCAAAGACGAGAGTGTCGTCTCGGACGCCGGCGACCTCATTGCGGAACTGACGGTCGTATTGCCGAGAAAATGGTCTCCGCAGGACTTGGAACTTTTACGCAAACTCGAAGCTCAGGAAAAACTCGATGTGCGGCACAATTTGCACTTTGCAACGTCGTAATTCCTGTGGCCAACGTAACAGGTGCGTTGTCTCTCTTCACTGGCCGACAGCAAGTTATGGCATCATGGTTCGATCCGATAGGCCGTCCCGTCGCTCATGCAAATTACGGTACGAATAATGGTGTTGCTTTGACTCGACCGGTGACGATTCCAATAAGAAGCGATGATGTTCTTGTAACGGAAACACTGTACGATGCTTCGACAGGTCGGGTGTTTTGCACGATTGATCCGGCAGGTAAAGAGTGCCGCTTCCTCCGCCGCAAACGCAGGAAGAATCAGCAAGACCGGTTGTTTTACGTGAATTTCGCCCATGAGAATCGCTGTAATCGCAGTCATTATAGCGTTTTCGCGGTTTTCGGTCAAGCAATTTATATTCTCAATCGTAAACGTACTATTGTCTCAAAGCGTTCGTGATGATGTCGATTCCTTCGTCGGCTTGCGCGATGGTGAGATTCATCGCCGGCAGAAAACGCAAAACGTTTCCTTGTGTGCAATTGATGAGCAGACCGTTTTCCATACATTTCTGTACAATTGACGCACCCTCTTTGACAAGTTCGACTCCAATCATCACACCGACGCCGCGAACCTCCTTGATCGTGTCGATCTCTTCGGCAAGACTTCGGAATCGGGCCAGAAAATGTTCGCCGAGTTTTTTCGCTTTTTTGAGCAACCCTTCTTTTTCGATCATTTCAATCGTCGCAATTCCGGCGGCGGCGGCAATCGGGTTTCCGCCGTAGGTCGCCGCATGTGTTCCGGGCTTGAGACTCGACGCGATCTCCTTTTTCGCAAGCATGGCCGCACCCGGCAGACTGCCGCTGACCGCTTTGGCAAGGGTCATAATATCGGGAACGACGCCAAACGTTTGATAAGCGAACCAATCGCCGGTCCGACCGCATCCGCTTTGCACTTCGTCGAAAATCAGGAGCAATCCACGCTTGTCGCAAAGTGTACGCAAACCTTGCAAAAAACCGTCGGGCGGAATTCGAACGCCCCCTTCTCCCTGGATCGGTTCGACCATGATTGCGGCGGTTTCGTCGTCAATTGCTTTTTCCACCGCACTCAAGTCGCCGTAAGGAGCGTAAGTGAACCCTGCAAGAAGCGGGCCGATTCCTTCGTGGTACTTCGGTTGACCGGTTGCGGAAATCGCACCCATCGTTCGTCCGTGAAAACTCGACAGGAACGTGATAATCTTGTATTTGCCTTTCGGACTGTGCAACCGGGTCAATTTGATGGCCGCTTCGTTCGCTTCGGCTCCGCTGTTGCAGAAAAACGCCTGACCGCCGAAACTCCGCTCCGAAAGCCGCTTGGCCCATTCCCCTTGAAGTTCCATGTACCAAGTGTTCGGTGCGTGAATAAGCGTTGCGACCTGTTTTTGTACCGCTTCAACAACCGGCGGCGGACAGTGGCCCAGAAGACCGCAGCCCCAGCCGGGAAAGAAGTCGAGATACCGTTTTCCTTCGGCGTCCCAAATGGAGGAACCCTCTCCGCGAACCAAGGCAACCGGGTACCGTGTGTAGTTGCCGATCACGTATTTTGAAAAAGTTGCGACGATTTCCTGTGAGTTTGACATAACGGAGAATGAGAAATGAGGAATGAAAAACGAGAGAGTCATTATTTCACGTTTCAGAAAATCGTAAAGGTGGAGCGCGTTGGTGCAAAATTGGGAAATTGGGCGGCTCTGATTGAGTGATCTCTTTCCTTGTTCGTTAATCCGCCAATCCGTTGACACTTTGAACAACGGAAATCACTTCCCCGCTTTGATTTTTGCGATTTGTGATTCAAGTTGCTCAATTTCCTTTTCCAAAAGCGGAATCGCAGCGGGATCGTCCGGTTCCTTTTTCTCTCCGGCCAAACGCCGTTTGAGTAAACTGAGCTTTTGATTGAGATTATCCAGTTTCTTTTTGTCTTTTTTATCCATTGCTTTCAAATTTTTTTAGGTTTGAATGTTTGACCGGAAACACGAAAAAGCCGTCTGGCGTTTTCAGTCGTTTGTCGGACGATTTCCTCGACGGAACAGTTTCGTAACTCCGCGAGTCGTTCGGCGACAAACGCAACCATGATCGGTTCGTTTTTCTCCAGTTTGCCGCGATAAGGGTGCGGCGTCAAGTACGGCGAATCGGTTTCCAACAGCAATCGGTCCGCCGGAACGACTTTCGCGGCCTCCCAAAGCGGAGCGAATTTTCGGTTCGTGTACGTGACCGCACCGGAAAAGCTAATGTAAAAACCGTACTCGACGCATTGCTCCGCAACACTTGCGTCGGAACTGAACGAGTGAATCACGCCCTGCAAATCGCCCGCTTCACGGGCCAGAATCGGAAGCAGATCGGCGTCGCTCTCCCGGGAATGAAGCAAAATCGGCAGATTCTTGCGTTTTGCAAGATCAATGTGCCGCTCTAAAAAATCAAGCTGCATTTCAAACGGCGTTCGGTCCCAGTAGCGGTCCAGTCCGGTTTCGCCGACCGCAACGACTCTCGGTTGATCGGCGAAATGCTCGATCACTCCCCAGTCGTCTTTTACAGCGTCTTTGGCGGAATTCGGGTGAATTCCAACGGCGGCGTACAGCAAATCATGCTTTTGCGCAAGTGCGACGCAATACCGCGTCGATTCCGCCGAGATGCCTGGAACAAGAATCGCGTCCATCGGAAACCGGGGCCTTTTTTCGGACGTACCGAGATTTTGCTCCACGAATTCCGGAAAGCGACCGGTTCGGCAACGGTCCAACAATTCGCTCAAATCGTTGCCGAAATGTTCCAAGTCCAAGTGAGCATGCGTGTCAATCATGAAAAATGAGAAATGAAAAATGGGAAATGGACCGCGACCGCCTCTGTTGCTGGGAACTACTTGAGAACTTTACCACAGGTTTGGGGGATTGAAAACGGTTTGCTGTCAAAAAAGCGTCCGCACACAGGAGGATTGCAAAGTCGCTTTTTTCCTGGGAACGCAGGCTTCCAGCCTGCCAGTGAGTTCGTAGGCATCCTAACCTGCGCAGGGCGGAGACTCCATTCCGCAACCTTCGCGCAGGCTGGAAGCCTGCGTTCCCAGGGACTTTGCAATCCTCCTGCGTCCGCACAGGACTTTTTTTCCTAAATTTCGTTAAAATCGGTGAGGTTTTCAAATTTTCGCCAAATTTTCCCTTTCATTAAATTGATATAAAACCTATAATTATCGGGAGGTTGCCTTTTGCGATTCATCGTTAAAATGGCGAACTTCTTGAAAAAAATTGCAGGGAATGTCGAAATAATCCCATGGAGCGAGGGTTTATTTAAAAATCATTAGTTGTTTTGTGGACTATAACTGCCGTGGCCAAAGCTGAACCTGTTGTTGAAAGCGTTGAAGAGACTCCCGTACAGCCGATTCCGTCGAAATCGAAGCTGTTGATCCTCCTCGCCTTTTCCGCCGTCGTCCTGCTGGAAATGATTATCCTGCTGTTTTTCCTGCCGAAATCGCCCGTTTCAACGACGGAAAAACCAGTCAAACTCGACTCCGAAATCATTCCAGGGCATAAGCCGGAGGATTGGCTTGAGTTTCCGATCACCGATCCGTTCCAATGTATGATTACCGCAGAGGATGGGATAGGCGGATTTATGCTCAGGGCCAAATTTACGTTGAAACACGAAAAAAACAAACTGTCGAGATTGACTAACCTTTACGATAAGGTCAAAGATGAAATTCGCGGAGAAATACGGACGATTTTGTGTAGTTCCAAAATCGAGGATTTCTCCGATCCGAATTTAACGACGATCAAGAACAGAATTCTTCGAAGACTTAACGAAGTTTTCGCCGAACCACAGCCACTCGTCAAAGAAATTGTCGTAGTCGATTTCAACTATACACCAATGTAGTTTTTGAATTACGTATTACGGATTACTGTTTCGCAATTCGTAATTCATCATTCGTAATTAAACATGTCAGACGACAACGCATTAGATCAGAGCGAAATTGAGCGTCTTTTATCAGGCGGCGGAGGGTTTTCTGCGCCGTCCCCTGCGGAAGAGACGACGCCGCCGGTCGAAGACGCTCCGATCAGTCAAGCGGAGTTGGAGTCGTTGTTTGGCAATTCGGCACCTCCCCCACCTGCGGCTGCGGCGCAGTCTGCGGTTTTTCCCGACAGCGGTGCAGGATCATCCGCGACTTTGGATCAGTCGGACATCGAAAGTTTACTGCGTGGAACTGCCCCACTTGGCAGCGTGACACCTCCTCTTCCCGCCTCGTTTCCCCCATTGCCTTCGCAAACGGCATCTGCTGTTCCTCCCCCGCAACAAAACGGGCGTCGAATGGCCCACTTGGGACGTTTACCCGTATCCGCGACGGTTTCCGCAGACGAAGAAGGGGTACCGCAAGGGGATATTGATTACTTGCTCCGTCGCGCCGACGAAGCTCTCAACTCCATTTCCTCCGACAAAATGGATTTGCCGAACGAGGTCATTGAATTTCAATTTCCGGAATTCGGCGGCACGGTTCCCAACGTTGAACATGCGACGCTGGATCAAATCAGCGAAGTGGAGCTTGATGTGAAAATCGAGTTGGGCCGGGCCAATATGTATCTTGAAGATGTGCTCAAATTGCGCAAAGGTTCCGTCGTTCCGCTCGATAAAATGGCCGGCGACGCCGTCGATATTTACGTCAACGGTCGTCTTTTGGCTCGCGGCGAAGTTTTGGTGATGAACGAAAATTTCTGCGTCCGCGTCGCCGAACTCCTTGCCGGAGCAATTCCTATGGAATAGTCGGTGGACGGCAGGCGGCAGGTCGCTGAGGCGTAGACAGTATTGTGAATATTTTCCCCCGATTTACATTAGTTCTCGTTTTCTTTTTCTCTTTAGGCGAGAGTCCGGGGAATTTGTGCGCTGCGCAGGATGCCGCGCAAGAAGAAAAACCGATCCGGTTTTACAAATTGAACGTTCCCCAAGACCGGATCGCCAATTGGCCGTTTAAAGAAGGTGAAGGGCCTTACGTGCTTTTCGACAAAAAACTGTTCGAGGAGATCACCTCTTCGGAACGAACGGCGGCTCAAAAAAATACGGAAACCCTTCTCCAAAACGCGATTCAATCCGTAGAACTTGACGCGGAACTCAAGGGAGGAATTTCTCTTGAAGGACAAGGACGTTTTCTGATCCGAAACACGATTTTTTCGCAACGGAAACCGGGCGAAACGTTTTCCATTCCCGTGCAACCGCTCGGACTTTGGCTTACGCAACCGAAAACCACTCCGGCAAAAGATTTCTCATTCGGAAGTGTCGGGAATACGTTTTTTTTGAATTTTCCGTCAACCTTCACGGTTCCTGATGAAAAAGAGGGATTTGTGGTGGTCGATTTTCAGTGGTCGCTTCGCGGGAACCGGGAAGGCCGGGAAAAACTAACGTTCAATTTTCTCACGCCGCTGGCGGCGAGTTCCGAGTGGACCTTGCGTCTTCCCTCCCAGTGGACACCGTCCGTTTCCGAAGGAATTGTCCAGGAAATTTCCCCTCCCGTTCAAACGCCCCAAAATCGAAACAGCCCTCAAAGAGTATGGAAAGTTTCACCGGGCGGACGAAGCCAAACGTTTTTAACGATTTACTCCTCCGAGTCCGCCGTTACCTCGCCGCCGGCTTTGCCGATACGCCAGACTTTGACTTACGATTTTCAGCCGGAGGGGGTCAACGTCAAGTCCGTTGTTCCGTTCACGAGCGAAAAGGCCGAAACCGTTTTCCTCTCGAAAGAGGCGAGGTTGACCGATTTCATCATTACTTTGGATGAGCCTCTCCGTCTACGGTCCGTTCTTTGGGGGAATCAGCCGCTTACGGTTACGACAATGAATGAAGAAGCCGAATCGGGCACTCGTCCGTATCTCGTTTCGGTTCCCCGTGGGGAAGGACGTTTGACCGTGAACGCTTTTGGCCCTCTCCAAACGGATCAAACCTGGAATTTGCCGCGAATACGTATTCAATCACCGCAACACTTTTGGATGGAAACGAAAGCGGACCTTTTCGTAAAAGCTCCTCTTGTCGTTTACACGTTGGAACCGAACCAGGCGGTTCAAACGCAGACGACCGATGTTCCCAGCGGAACGGATCGTTGGGAGGGAGCACGATATTCGTTTCAATATTTCACCCCGGATTCCGGGATCGCCGTCAATATGACGCTTGATTCCCCAGGCTTGACGGTCAAAACCGGAACATCGATTCTCTGGGAAGAAGAACAAATTATCGGAACAATGTCGCTTGACCTTACTCCGCTCCGGCAAAATGCGCAAAAGGTGGAACTGCGAATTCAGCCCGGCTGGTCGATTGATCGGGAAAGTCTCGAATCGGTTCCCAGGGAAAACCTGCTTCTTTGGGAAGGGGAAACGTCGAGTTTACCCGGCGTTTCCGTTCCTTCCTTACCCGGTCAAACGAATAACGGTTCCATAAATTCATTGTTTCTGTTTCTTCAAAAACCGATGAAACTGAAATTGATCGGAACCCGGTCGAATTTGAATCTCACGGAGCTTCCGCTGGGAGATTTATTGCCGGTCCGTGTTTCCCTGCCGGAAAAATCGAGGGAAATCGGCAGAAGTGGTCCGAGAATTTCCAGCGATTTCAGTACCGGCAAGCATTTGATTGCCCTGACTGCGAACGCACCGAACCGTTTGAGACTTGTGGGGACCGCCGAGCAGGTTCCTCTGCCAATACCCAGCGGCGATCCTGTTGTTCGTGAACATTTCTTTTCCGATGTTGGAGTACAAGCGGCGTCGATTTTTGTTTTGGATTCGAATTCCCGAACGATTCCCGTACGTTTGGAACACCAGAAATTACGATTCGAATCGGAAATCAAATGCCGTTTGACGCTCCAGGACCGGGAGTTGATTCAAACCTGTACGTTTTCCTGCGTTCCTTCGGGAACCCGAATCGACGGGCTGTACGTTCATTGGACGGAAAGATCGTCCCTTCCCTGGACCTGGAAAATAAGCGGCGGCGACCAGGCACCGAGTGGGCGGATTTTATCCGAGTCGGAACGAAACCTTGCCAATCTTTCCACGCCGCCGGGGGGGATCGTGGAAGAAGTGCGATTGGTAACACCACGCAGCGGTTCGTTTCAACTGGAAGCGACCCGGCGAATTGCATTGGACAAACCGACCGCCGTTCCATTGCCGATGCTTCCTGAAAGTACGGCAAATCTCGTCGAAGTGCTCGTCGATTCTCCGTATTCAACCGACGTGGAAATCAGAAATACCGAGTTGCGATCCATTCCCGTTACTGCTCCGCCTGGAAACGAATATCAAACGGTTCGGGCGGCGTTTCGATACGATCCGCTTCGGGATGTCGGAAATCCGGACGATCCGCTTTTGCTTCTTTCCCCGATGAAGACTGCGGAAAAAATCGACAGGGTGTCAACCAGTGCGTTGAATTCCTCGGCATGGGTTTGGACGTTACAGTTGGACTCCCAATTCGAATCGACCGGCATGATTCGGGAACATGCGACATTTTTCATTGAGAATCGGGGGCAAAACCAAATCACGATTACTCTGCCGCCGGACATTCCTTTGGAAAACATTCTTGCCGTTTATCTGGAGGAGGAACGGATTACCTATAATCCGCAAAGGAAGTCGAACTCGGTCAACTTGCCCGTTCAAATTGCGTTGACGCTTCCCGCGAAACGCCGCTTTCTCGCCGTTTCTCTGGAATACTGGCGCCAATCGCAACCTCTGATTTATCGATCAAAAATTCGGCCTTCTTACCCCGCAATTGATTTGCCCGTCCTCGGAGGAACCTGGATCGCCTGGACACCTCCGGAATATCAAACCTTTTTACGGGGACGGCAGGAAGGATTGCTGGTTTCCGAAAAAGAGAAAAACGACGGGGTCTCTCTGTTTAGCGGACTGGGAAGCTCGCTCCAATCCGATCCGATTCGTTTTTCCGTACTTCCTCAATCCTTTGATCCTTTTTCACTTGAAGAATGGAGCAGTTGGTTTTCCGCCGAGGATCGGGAAAAGAACAGTTTACCGGTCGCAGTCCGTTTTCTCGAAACCCTGGGGAATGAATCCGGTTTGAGAAAACATATCAATTTAGAGAAAATCCCCGATTTTTTACCGGAGCTTTCCGCTTCCGTAACGACAACTTCCGCAGCGGGAACGATCACCTGGGGTGAGATGTTAAGTCATCCCGGTTTCCTGGAAACCGTTTTTGGCGAATCCGCCAAGCGGGAAACGCCGCATATTTTCATCGACTGGATTGCGTTACAGCGGGTCGGCGTGTTTCCCGTGACACCCATCCGTTTTCTTTCGGACACCTCGGACCGAATTGCCGGACACCGGATTCTGGAAAATACGGGGTTATCGCTTGTGTTTCTCAATGAACGCAGTCTTTTAATCACTTCGACACTCAATGCGGCCAAGTATCAATGGGGACTTCGCCCCCTTTTCGGAGATCGCGTCAAAGTGATGCGGGACGGTCCGCTTGCGAATCAATTTCGGGAAGCGATTGGCGGCACCCTCTTTCCGCAATGGATTTCGCTGGCGGTTTGGAACAATCGAACGTCGAATCAAATTCATCCCTGGGGAAACATCTCGCCGTCGTCGCAGATCGCCTCTGCGGCGGTCGGCTGGAATGCACTGGAACTGCGAAGAAGCGAGTCGGAAAACGGAATTTACGTTGCGCATCGTCCGACGCTTGTTGCGTTGCACTGCTTTGCGTTTTTGCTTTGCGTTGCCGTCTCGCGGTGGAAACCGCTTTCCAATCATATCGTACTTTCGATTGCCGCGATTCTTTTCGGCGGACTTTCGATGGGACTCCCGTTGTACTACGCCGTGATACCACTTGGGGCATTTTTCGGAACGCTGTTCGGGTTGGCTTTCGCTTTGGTTCGTCGGAAAACGCCGGAAAAAGCGGAAACGATCCCGTTGCAACCCCTTCCTTCAGAGGATTCGACCGACGCCGAATACGAGGTCCGCGAACTCCGACCGTTCCATAACACCTCCTCTTCCTCGCCGACGCAAAAAGAAGAATCGTTCTTTGATATGCTGGAAGGGAAGGGATAAGGAACTCAAAGTGTAAACGGATTGGTAATGAAACCGGAAATAGAGGATAGAGGATAGAGAATAGAGGATAGAGGATAGAGGATAGCGAATTGCTTTTTCACTTATCACTTATCACTTATTCAGTATTTCACGCAAATCATGTTCAGAAGCGTCGAAAACGAGTTGCTGTTTTCACAATCGGCGATTCTTGTAACCTGACAATCGACCAGCGGTCCTTTGACGGGACTGATCAAAACGGTCTGTTTCAGGTTTCTCAAGTTCATAACCGGTTCCAAACTTGGCCGCCGTAAGTCCGCGGCAGATTCAACAACAAGAACGATTTTGCGTTTGAGTTTCTTGTATTCCGCCAATAGTTTCGATACCGGGACACATTCATCCAGTTTGTCCGAAAAGAAGGATTCCAGGGCGAATTTTGCTTTTTCCGAGTCAACCATCTCGGAACCGAAACCAAGAATGAACGAACCAAGTCCAAACGGCCCTTCCGCAAGCTCTTTGAAGGTCGTAACAATACAGGTGAAGTTCGTCTTGATGATAACAACGTTAACATCGAAAAGCGCGTCATCACCACCGGCACGAGTGGCCGCGACCTCGCCTTTTCGATGCCCGGCATTTTTCACAACGTGGTGGATGTCTCTGTAACGATCCACCAACACGCCGCTTCTACCGACGATATTGAAAAAATCTTCGGTAAAGATAAACGTAATCTTTTTACTTCCCCTGACGAGTCGATTGGAAAAATCTTCCAGATTGGCAGCCATTTTAATTACGAATTACGAATTACGAATTACTACTCAACTGTAAACAAATGGTGGGGTTAGTGATAAGTGATAAGTGAAAAAGCAATTCGCTATCCTCTATCCTCTATCCTCTATCCTCTATTTTCGGTTTCATTACCAATCCGTTTACACTTTGAGTTACTGCAACAGCAACCGTAGCTGCTGTTTACCATTACAATTTTTTCAGGAAAATATTTTTGAACTGTGGAATCGATTTGGGATCGTGCTGCTGAAGGGCGATGTAACCTTTCTGGCTGATCCGCTTGTTCGCTTCCGTAATCGGTTTTACCATGTTTTCCGGGGCGTTTTTCGTCGCCTTTTCGACGGGATCGCTGTAAGTATAAAGCACCACATCGTTGATTCGGACGGTCAAAACGCTTCCCTTGACGGTGATGTAATACGTGAACCATTCATTGTCGCCGTGCGGAGCTTTGGGAAACGAAATGATGTTGTAAAGGCTGCCCGTTTTGACCGGGTCGGTATGCGAAGCGTTGATTTGCAACTCAAACCCCTGAACCGGCCAGTTTCCTTCAACCCAGGGGGAGTGGAAATAAAGTCCGGAATTGCCCCCTTCGTTGATTTTGCAATCAATCTTCAATTCGAAATCTCCGAGTTCTTCCATGAAAAACAAATGATTGCGTCCCCCTTTTCCGGTAATACAAGCGTCTTTGACGTAAAAGCCCTCTTCCGGTTCGTTTCCTTTCCAGCCGTCCAGAGTTTCGCCGTTAAAAATGGAAACCCAGCCGTCCGCTTTTTCCTGATCGGTGAGCTGTTTGTCTTGTGCGGCAACAAAAGCAGGTAATAAAACCAAAGCCAATACGGTAATAAACGCTTTTTTCATGGATTGTTCTCCTGGAGGAAAGTTGTGTATCGTACCCATTGACACGGACGTCAAAGTCCGCGAGAGTCTCCCCATCGTACCCTGTTTTCACAAAAATCGCAAGCACCCAAAATAAAGGAAAATCTTGATCCGGAATTTTCACAAAATTTACAACTCAAGGGCCACTCAAGCCGTGGAAACCTTCCTCAATACGGAGCACCGGCTGTACTACACCAACGCCGCGAATTGTTCGTTGAACCGCAAATCGCCGCAGTTGAGGAGCCGGATGTCGCGGATGCCGTACTTCATCATCGCAAGCCGTGTCAACCCCATTCCGAACGCGAAACCGCTGTATTCGTTCGGGTCGATGTTGCCCGCTCGGAGAACGTTCGGATGTACCAGACCGCACGGAATCAATTCGATCCAGCCGTCGCCGCAGGTCGGACAGCCCTTGCCGCCGCAGAGCAAACAGTTCAAGTCCAGCTCAAAACCGGGCTCCACGAACGGGAAAAAACCGGGGCGAAGCCGCACTTTCACGTCTCGCTTGAACACCTCGCTGAGGAACGTTTTCATCACGGCAATCAGATTGGCCACGGAAATATTTTTGTCCACGACCAGTCCTTCACACTGGTAAAACGTGTTTTCATGCGACGGATCGACCGCTTCATAGCGAAAGCACCGGCCCGGAAAAACCGCGCGAACCGGAGCACCGAACCGAAGCAGGGTCCGCACCTGGCTCGCCGAGGTGTGGGTACGCAAAACCCGCTCGTTCGTTAGCCAAAACGTGTCCTGCATATCCCGTGCCGGGTGGTCCGACGGAATATTGAGCGACTCGAAACAGGCGTAATCCGTTTCGACTTCCGGTCCGCCGAGCACGGTGAAGCCCATACCTTGAAAAATGTCCTCGATTTCCATCTGGACCAGCGTGATCGGATGAAGCGAGCCCAAATGACGGTTTGAGCCGGGCTGCGTCAAATCGATTTCGCTCACTTTTTTGACCGGAACCGCCTTTGCCTGCTCCACCGCCTGCTCAATTGCGTCGGTTGCGAAGTTTTTCAGGTCGTTGAGCTTTTGGCCGAACTCTTTTTTTTCCTCGGCGGAGAGCTTGCTGAAATCGGTCTCTTTCGCGAGGTTCGTGATGATCCCCTTGCGACCAAGATACTTAACGCGAACGGCTTCGACCAGCTCGGAATTCGTCGCTTGCTGGAGATCGGAAAGTAAAGCACTGCGGATGGTGTCCATAAAAAACCTCTTGGGAAACAAGGTGGAAAACGCTTATTGTATTCCAAAGGAATCGTTTGGCAATCCGTGTAGCAGGTCGATATGGTCGGTCGTGTAATCCCTCCTAAAAATACCGACGAAACAAACTTGACGCAAAAGTTGACGCTAAAAAAGGAGGTAAAATCGCCCGATTTTTGCGTAAGTCCTTTGGAAACAGAAAGTAACGACGAAAACAGGTTGACGCTATATTTGGCGCTACACAGAGCGGCAATGGGCGGAACAGAGCGGCAAGGAGCGGAAAGCACCCTTTTGACTAATTCACTACAACCCCTTGAAAACACGGCACTTAGCGGCAAGAAACGGCAATGGGAGGCACCTTTTGGAAACCTCCCATCCTATCAGAGCGGAGAGGACAGGATTTGAACCTGCGGAACCCTTACGAGTTCACGGGTTTAGCAAACCCGCGCATTAGACCACTCTGCCACCTCTCCAAATTGGAACCAGACCGCCCAAAAGCACCGGCCCATACTACCTCCTTTGCCGTTTTATTCAAGACCCCTCTCCCTGATTTTTCCTCTTGACATAACCGAAACGTCCGGTTGCGCCGGAGACGGCAAATCCCGTTCCAACAGGGGAACCGGTTTCCCGAGGCGTCCCGGCAAACGCCAGGGCCAGCGCATGTTATTTTGCTTGAAAAGCGGGCTTGGCTTGGTTTCCGAGGATCAATTCCATCAAAAATGAAAAGTTCCATGCAGCCATTTTTCGTTTGGTGGCCATGCTTTTTTTCGCCGGGTGTTGCTTGTACAACGTGATCGCAAAACGTCGTATCCATGAGATGTTGTCCGCCAACGTCCGTTCGCGGATATGGCAAGGCTGGCGGACCTTTCAAGCAAAAAGGAGTTAAGAAAAATGCTACCCGACCAATGGAAGCCGCGAAAATCGTAAAATAAGGACCAAGACTCACCCGACAATTATTCTACGACCACCTGCCCAAACGTCAACATACGCGGTTGGTGGAGCAGAGCAATTGGTCGGAATGTTTTTTGACGCGATATTCGAAATCGCGGAGAGATTCTCTCGGTCTCATTTCGAGAGCGTCGAATTCCCGTTTGGCGGCGTCGAGTTGGCGGCGAATGGTTTCGAGGTT
>Ga0209628_10000399_pt1 | contig 26441 bp, 30 predicted proteins | sample TergutCu122P4_FD_187285 | JGI IMG/M metagenome (GOLD analysis project Ga0209628, IMG submission 187285) | Cubitermes ugandensis P4 segment gut microbial communities from Kakamega Forest, Kenya - Cu122 P4 (SPAdes) (version 2) | ecosystem: Host-associated > Arthropoda: Insects > Digestive system...
AAACCCCGAAACAGCCAACCCCAAACTCACCACCCAAACCCGGCCAGACCCTGAACCAGAACCCAACCAAATCACAGGAGACCAACCCGGGCCCGGGGTGCGAGACCCAGTCGACAACCCTGTCAGTGAACCCGGTGGCAATACCCCTGTCAAAACACCAGTTGCCGAAGAAGACATACCCGAGTTGGCATTCAATGACCCAGAAACAGCCCCGGTGGGACCGCGCATCACCATCACGGCTGAACAAAACGCCGCCGACCATGGTATCGACATGCGCAACGATGTTGACCCGATGAAACCCAAGAAAGTCGACATTGAAGTCAACAAGGACTACCACAGCGACGAATTCAAACAACTGGATGCCCAAAGACGAGAGCTGAAAGCGGAAAGCGACGCACTCACCAACGCCAAGAACGACATCCTGTCGGCCCTGGAAACCAATAAAGGCCTCAAGATCCCGAAATCTGGTCTCACCGCACACCGGTACAAGAAGACGATTGATGACCTGATAGAGAAATACGCAGACGATCCCGACACAGTAGCAATGTTGGAAAAGCTGAGGGAAGTGTGCCAGGAGCAGCCCCCAGTGATTCAGGCGTTGGGGAATACCAGCCGGGAACTGGGGTCCGCTGGTGGGGATGACATGATGGCCAGGTTCGGGGTGACAGAGGTCCATGGTGACCCCGCGAAAGGCAAGAATTACTTTGACAAGTGGGGACCAACAGAAGACCGTACCACGCTTTTCGTTGGTGAGGAAAAGGGCGGGGAAGCCACCCTGGACGCTGATGGGCGCAAGTTGCCCAACGGGCAGTACGCGCCTCAAGGCTCCACAGAGTACTTCATGGACGTGGCCAAGCACGACAAGGACTTCTTGGAGTGGTTACATGACCCGGCGAATGCTGACATAGTCCGCGGGTTGAAAGACGGCACAGTCCATGTGCGCTATACACTTGAAACCTCACCAGGGGACGGAACCACCATCGCGCAAGACCTACTATTGAACCCGGACTACATGGACTGGTCCTGGATCACTTGGGTATAGAACGGAGGACAACCGATGGCCATTGAATACGCGACAGCCGACAACTTCAGGTACGCCACAACCGAACAGTTGCGACCCATCATCCAGGCGTTGACCAACGTGGAGTGGCCTTGTTCAGCTGAAGCAATACCAGGGCTGATTGACCAACTAGGCTGGGCTTTTATGTCGGATCGGGTAAATGTGCATGCTGACACTGGGCTGCCTTTGAATAGCCGCACGGGCAGTTTTTCACGGCCGCACGGGGAATTCAGAGAAGTCACTCTTTCGGTGTCCGATGTGGTTGATGATTCAGATGAGTTGGCCCTGGCCACTGTACGTCGGGCGTTCCCTGTGTTGTTGGAGTCCATTGAGCCAATTCTGGGCCCAGCCTTCGGGACGGCATTCGATGAGGATGGTGACCCACAAGCGTGGTGGGAGTTGCGGAATGGGGGCCGGATGCGTTTGGACAGCATTGGGATCTGTCTCAAGTTTCGCTTGTTGTCCAAGATGGATGCTGATGCTGAGCGGTTTGCTGAGACTCATGATATGAGTGAGTATGAGGGCTATGAGGACGCTGATGAGTAGCGGGCGTCAGTTCGGTGTGTTACGGAGTAAGGGGTTAGCGTGGTGAGTGTAGAACATGATGGTCCGGGGTTGTCGTCGGGGCAGTGGCAGGTTTTTCATTTGGCGGTGGCGCGGTTGCGCGCCCAGATACCTGAGGGGTACGACCGGATTAGGTATTCCGGCCACTTCCTGGCGAATGGGTGTCATTCGTTGGCCACAGCGTACAAACATGATGGGACTTCCACAATTGTCAACCCGTTGTTTGACACGAACGAGGCTTTCCGGGTGTTGCGGGCTGCGATGTACCGCCCGGGTGAGGGAACGTGGCGCAACGTGCTGATCACTGTCCATGCTGACGGTTCGTCGCAGGTACAGTTCACGGACACGATCATGTCGGATACCCAACCGTACGTTGACTATGTCACCGATCAACACATGTTCCCCGTCGATGAAGACAAACAATCGAAGAAGGTCAAAACCAGGATTGCTTTGGGTGTTCAGTGGTTGCGTGACCATGACGAACGCTGGTACCCGCAATGGTTACACGACATGATCCAAACCGGCAACAAACCCGACTGGTTGTAACAGAACCGGTCGTTGTGTGGCCCGTCTGTTTGACGAACCGATTCTGTTCGCGGGTCCGTACGGCCTGTGATCATGGTTTGATGAGGATAGACAACCACAATGGCTCAAGGACCGCCTCGCCGTGGGAGTTCAGGAGTTACACAAGTACGGCAAGAAGTCGTACCCGCAGTGGCTCGTCCAAATGATCGCTGACGGCAACAAGCCACCTTGGCTAGTCAGAGCTGGTATTTTTGAGTCGGTGGCGAACTGTTTTTTTATGGCAGGTGATTGATGATTTCGGCAAGGGTGACGGCGATCTGTTGCGGGTGCTTGACCAGTTGTCACTGGAGCAACGACGATGAAAGATACAGTCAACATTGACGTGAACTCTTGGCTGTCTCGTGGTGATGCGGGCTGATCAGGCGGGTTCTCATTTGCTTGAGGCGTTGAGCGGTATGAACGAGAATATGCCAAATCGTCTCCACCATCGTTGGTGTCACCATCACGATCGTGGGCGGAATGTACGTGATGCGGTTACCCAATGGTGAAGAAGTCCGGTTCCCCGTCAACGAGAAACCCACCAGCAGCACAGTCACCCAAACCGAAGCCGGCATCAAACCCACCGCCGATGAGGAAGCCCTGGCCCTGGCGGCGGCGAAGCGTGACGCGGCGGGTAACCCGGTGGATTGGCGTACGGGGGAGCCCCTGGTGGGTAACCCGGAGTTCCGGTGGGACCCGGATAACCAGCGTTGGGTGGCTGAGAACCCGCGTACGGCGGATGTCCCGGAACCGGCGCCGCAACCGGACACCACCGGGGACACCAAACCTCATCCTGGGGTGAGTGACCCGGAAGCCGTGCCCAGTGGCCTCACATTCTTCTCGCGTGGCGGCCCACGTACGAATCTGGATGTCATCGAGCATGGCGGTAGCCTGCCACTGACCCGCGAGACAATCGACGACGCGGCCCGCATGGCTGGCATAGACTTGGAAGGCGTTGATGTGCAGATAGCGCTGACGCCAGATGACGTGACGTTCCTGGACAGCAACGGAGCAATAGCTTGCGCTGATTCCGTCGGAATCCTGCTGGGGCCTGCATCATTCACGGATATGGAAACCTTGATCCGGACGCTTGCCCACGAACGCACACACGTGTATCAGAACCAGTTCAAGGACGTGGCTGCAGGAGGCAACCTTATGGAATTGGAAGACGAGGCTTACGCCTCAGAACAGGCTTTTGTCGATGCATGGAAAGCAGGAGGTGGCGAATGACACTGGATTATGTTGTTGAGGATGTGTTCCATCTAACGGGACGACCGTCACCAGTTGTCATGGGGCAGCTATGTGCCGGCCAAGTGGCCTCCGGCACTGAAGTCGTCGTGGTGAGCCCCGATGGCAGCAGAACAGAGCACGGCGTTGTTCAGCATGTATACAATCTCAGGGGCCCGGAAGGACAAGTTTCACTCATGATCGGTGGTGTTACCGAGCCGGTGCTGGGGCCGGGGTCGGAAATACAGGCGGTGGCAGACCCACGTTAGGTCTCTGGACTGGATCACACGGGGCTTAGCTGTAATACAGTGGCCCAAGGGTGGGAACACGTTGACTGTATTCACCGGGAAATCGGGTGTTGATGTTACGGAACTGTCCTACTATGGTAGTGAGATCGAAGTCCTGATAAAGCCATATACTACTTTCAAAATTGTCAACGTGGTCCCTGAGAACGGGTTCATCCGATGCGAAATCGAGGAAACCATATGAGCCTTCCGTACCATGACCCATTCCCAAGTAATGAAGAGGTCAAGTCTTGGAATGGTGTGCCAGCGGATGAGCGGATCAGGCGTCACGACCGGCTGATCGAGTTGCGGAATGCCTATTACATGGAGCAGCGGGGGGGGCGTGATTTGGTGCCTGGTGTTGATTATGGCGCTGGGAAGGCCCGGTTTGAGCAAGACCCGGAAGCCAATGGTCTGGCGGCGTGGGCACGTAAGCACTTGCCGCAAGCCCCTCAAGACGGTCAGGGACAAGGGTGACCAGTGCCTGGCTTCTTGGATGCGTTACACAAACTTTCTCCGACTATCGCCGCGCCACAATGCCCACTACCAGGTGTTGTGATGGAGGAACTGGCCATGTCAACCGATGTCGCGCAACCAGAAGACTGGGGTGACACGTTGGCCGATCTTGTCACCAACATCACCTCACTGGTTACAGTTTCCCTGTCCGACCAACCTGTTGCCATCAGTACGGTTGGCAAATACCGGGGCCCATGGCAAGCAACCCCCTGCCAACGACATGATGACTCACCCGACACCCGATCGGAGTCGCGTGATCCAGATCGGTCACTTGAACAGTGAACGTTACTGATGATATCTTGGACCGCGCGGCGGGCACGCTACTTGGTCAAGCAATAGGTGACGCGCTGGGGGTTCCGTACGAGTTCGCACCACCAATCAAACCCGGACAGGCCCGGATGATTGGTGGCGGGCTGGGCCCGTACGAACCTGGGGAATGGTCCGACGACACCCAAATGTCGTTGTGCATTGCTCGTGTGGCCGCCACCGGGGCCGACTTGACCAGCCCAGATGCCCTGGACGCCATCGGGTTGGCTTTCATCGGGTGGAAAGAAGGCGGTGCGTCCGATATCGGGAACCAGACTGCTGCTGTGCTGACCCGTGCCTCTCGTGAGGATGGCGAGCGGGTCACCGCACGGATGACAGCGATAGCCGCAGAACTCGCGCGGGAAGGTCAAGCCGGCAACGGTGGACTCATGCGTACTTCTGTTGTCGGACTGTGCGCGCTCCACTCCGCTGACCAAACCGCGGAGGCGGCAGCCAAGATCTGTGCGTTGACACACCATGATCCGCGTTGCGTCGAGTCGGCTGTTCTGTGGTCATTGGCGGTACGACATGCGGTGCTGACTTCCACCATGGATGTACGCGCGGGACTCAGTTATCTCAGCCCTGACCGGCAGGCGTGGTGGGACGAACAGATTTGTACGGCCGAGACCACGCCGCCATCCGCGTTCACACCCAACGGCTACACGGTCACCGCGTTTCAAGCCGCTTGGGCGTCGATTCATGCCACATCCGAAATGCGGGGTCCCGAACAGGTTCCCGCCGCACTCCAACTGGCCGTGTCAATCGGCGATGACACTGACACCGTGGCCGCGATCGCGGGCGGGCTCCTCGGTGCCCGATACGGCGCATCCCAGCTTCCTCCTGAACTGGTCGAACAGGTTCACGGTTGGCCTGGCCTGAGCGCCGACAGCCTCATACGTATGGCACATCAGATTGCGCGACACTGATCGGGTAGATGCACAACGTTCGAGAACCAACCGCTTGGCAGCAGTGGGTGATGGGATAGTGTTGCGGGTGGTGACCACCGTACCGAAGCCACCCGCCAGCCCGACCCGGTGACAACAACGGGCAATGAGATCCTGATCGACTCCCTGCACGTTTGTCCATCGCCATTGCTCCGGATTGGCCGGGCGACAGATTCGGCGGTTCACCAGAACTCGACAACATCGTCGCGCAGCTTCAAGACGTCAACCTCAGCGAGTACAAGAAGATAGAGAATGTCTGGGCAAGAGCCCTAGAAAACGGGGAGAAAGTGTCTGTTGATGTGAGGATAACCACCGATCCAGTCACCGGCAGGCCAGTCAAGTTTGAGATAGACTATTCCATTGATGGAGTACCTCAGCCCCACAAGACCATATACAACTAATCAGTCTGGAGGAACTAGCCATGACAGTGTTTGAAGACGTCTTTTCCGATGCACAAACAGAGATGGTGTCAATGGCCTTAAGGTACGCCAACGGTGAAGTCAGTGACGTCTTTATCCAATTCACAATACAGGGAAACATGTGCGGTGTCGGCCTTTTCTATGTCAAGGACGCCAAGGTAGTCCGTCTTGAGGACCGTCCTGTCGCACATGCCTCCTATGAGATCAGGCGCTCACTGGTTAGCCAGATGACCGATGAGGTACATCGGATTTCGCTGGCCTGTGCCGAGGCCAACAGGCCTGTGCCAGTGGAAGGGTATTTGCACTACCGGGTAGCCCCCAATTCCTTGGATGCGCGCCATTCCTATGATGAGATCCACGATGACGATGAAGACCCGGTGCGGAGTCAGAGGTTTTTCGCGTGGCAACGAGAAGTGCAACAAGAGCTGGACTCAGTGTGACCTCACACCAGCAGACGCTATCTCCGGATACTTTCTGTCCATTTTCTAGGGATTTTGCCCAGACATTCTCAAGTGGACTGGAGTATAGACCCATGGAGAGGATGTAATGGTGACCGTATTCGAAGATGAATTCTCTTCGGCACAAACAGAAATGATTTCGCTCGCATTTTCGTTCGCCAACGACCACGTGAGCGACACGTCAGTCCACGTTAGTGATGTGTTCGTGTGGTTCTACATTTGGGAAGGATCGTGCAGCGGCAACGCCTTCTACACCGTGGATGGCAGCGTCCGATCCTCCGATGAACTGTTGGCTGGTGGAGAGTCAGGCGACCAAGTGTTTGCGTTGCTTCATTCCTTGGCTCGAGAAGCCCGCCGGATTGAGCTTGCCTGCAAGGAGTTTAGTCGGCCCGTACCCGTGGAGGGATATCTGCGCCACAGGGTCAACTCAAGGTCCCTAGACGCTCAGTACTCCTACGAAGAAGTGCGGGACGACGAGGAGGACCCCCTTAGGCGAGGCAAGCTGGCTGACTGGAAGCGTGCAATCCAAGATGAGCTTGGTGCAGAAATAAACTAAGCCTGCACTAGTGGAAGGGGTATGTGCATTCTCAGGTAGCACACTTCGTCGGATGCAGGCTGCTGAACTGCCCTTGGCTGACACGTCTGACGAGCCAGAAGAGTATGAGGGGTTTAGGACGATGACGAGTAATCCGCTTCATTGGTTGATGGAGATGGACAAGGGACGAGGGCTGATTGTTAAACATAATTGCGATATTGCGGTGACATTGACATGACAAACTTGCATGCCCACGCCGACCGGCTTCCACATGACCCCCACCCGTTGGCAAACTACCCGGAGACCATGCCGGGCACATGGCGGCGACAGATTCGGCGGTTCACCAGAACTCGACAACATCGCAGCGCAGCTTCAAGACGTCAACCTCAGCAAATACAAGAAACTGGAGAATATCTGGGCAAAAGCCCTAGAAAACGGGGAGAAAGTGTCTGTTGATGTGAGGACAACCACCGACCCAGCCACCGGCAGGCCAGTCAAGTTTGAGATAGACTATTCCATTGATGGGGTCAAGCAGCCTCAGAGCATTCTTTACAACTAGCATTCAATAAGGAGCAGGCTATGGCAGTTTTTGAAGACGTCTTCTCCGAGGCACAAACAGAAATGATCGCGCTCGCCTTATCATGCGCGGGCGGCGCTGTCAGTGATGTCTACCTACAGTTCACGATTGATGGGAACATGTGCAGCTCAGCCGTGTTCTATGTGAGAGACGCCAAGGCTGTGACGTTGCAGGACCTGCCTTCGACTGATTGGTCATATGAAGACAAACGAGCTCTGGTCAGCCAAATAATCGACCAGGTTCATCGGATTTCGGTGGCCTGTGCCGAGGCCAACAGGCCTGTGCCAGTGGAAGGGTATTTGCACTATCGGGTAGCCCCCAATTCCTTGGATGCGCGCTATTCCTATGATGAGATCCCCGATGACGATGAAGACCCGGTGCGGAGTCGGAGGTTTTTCGCGTGGCAACGAGAAGTGCAACAAGAGCTGGACTCAGTGTGACCTCACACCAGCAGACGCTCATGTCCAGGGAGTGCTTGAAGCGGGGCCAGCGTCGACGACGACCCGAGTTCTCGAGCCACTGGACGGAAGACCTACCAATAGACTTCCTAGGACCATAGACATGACAGAGTTTCGCGCCGGCACACTCAGCGACGCTTTCCTGAACGCGGATGGTGCCTTCTACACCGCGATCCTCACCGATCACAGTTTGGAAATCACGTCGTCGCGCCCGTACGTCGGCTGCAAAGACCTCCCGTTCGATGATGTTCAAACCTGGGAAAAGAAACACTGACCGGATGCCGACTGAAAATGTGAGTCGCTGCAGCCTCGCCGGCGTGGGGCCTCACGGGCGACCCCTTAATGGGCGTTTGGGCTCAGCGGCCCGAGTACCAGACTGACCACGAGTCCGAGACCGATCACAATCGCACCTGACACGACCACCAGTTTGAGGACCAAGTGACGTTGTGGCGTGGTGGAATCGGACCACGCCAGTGCCGGGTTTGCCCAGGTGAGGTTCCGCAGTTTGGCGGTTGGGAACGACAGTAAGAGGCAGAGTACGGCCACCGCGCCGGCGGATGGCGAATTCCACAACAGTACGAAGGCGGGGGGCACGGCCGGCAGGGCAATGAAGATTCCAAGAGTCAGCAAAGTCCATTTTGTATTGACAAGCAGTCTGAGGATTCGCCCACGGTGGCCAGCCGGGGCGCTGGTCCAGATAATAATCTGCGCAAGAACCACTATCATCATGTAGCTGGACAGGAGGAGCGACGTTGTCTGATTGACGTACGCATCTGGGTCCTTGAGCTTGACGAACATCATGGGTGTGTAGCAGACAACCGAAAACAGTATGACTATAACTGATGGCTTGATGATGAGATTCGTCATGTAGGACAGCACGGTCGCCAATGGCCGTGCCGCCTCATGCATGTCCGGGCGCGCCTTCAAGACACCCAGCGACAACCTGACTGCCTGGTCATCCCGACCGGTGTTGAGCGCCACCATTGCCAGGTTGTGATGAAGACTCGGATTGTCCGGGTCGAGCTGCAAAGCCTTCTCATACGCTGTCTGCGCCAAGTTCCATTTATGAGCATTGAAATAGAAGCCGCCCAAGGCTGAGTGCGGCTCAGCTTGGTCAGGAGCCAGCTTCATAGCCATCTCGGCGGCCGCGACAGCTCGCTGTTCGTTGGTTGACGAAGTGATCTTGGACAGCGCCCTCACGAGGGCGGTATGGTTTCGCCACTCTTCCGGATTGATTCTGACCGCACGTTCAGCGGCGGCGATGGCAGTCTCTGGGTCTCCGCTGCGCGTCATCACCACCGCACACAACCACCACGCATCGTCCGCATCCGGCTCCAGCGCCGCGTATCGCTGGGCAGCGTCAATGGCTCCTGGAGCACCATCCACGTACAGGGCATAGCCCAGCACGAAATAGGCGAAGGCCTCATCCGGGTCGCTGGCCAGGCGATCCCTCGCCATCTGTGCCGCACGCTTTGCCTGGCCTGCACTGGCAAGATTCCGCGCAGCCAACATGTCCGGCGACCAGAGTTGGCGGTATTTGGAAGTCACGTCTGTATGTTCCATGCATCGGTTGGCAAAAGGCGATTTATGTCATGGCGATTCATTGTGGCACCGAAACATTTGCCGGTCATCACTGACTCCCTCCCGTTGGAAACTTGTACGGCCATGATAGCATATCCGGCTACCGATTCGCACCACACCACTATAGGTGATAGTGTGGCAGGCGTACCAGGACGGAGGGACAACCAAATGGCCTATTCAACAGTGTTGGCAGTGCCATCTCAGGGGTCGGCACCGGCCCCGCGCCCGCGATCCGTGTGGGTCATGGCAACGGTGGCAGCAATTGTCCTGGCGGTTGTCGCAGGAATCGCGATTTGGCTTGGGTTGCCGGCGCCATTCGGCGGAACCGGCGGCACACCCGATCCCACGGAAGCCATCGACCTGTCGTCCGCCACCGGATTGGGACCAGCCTGGAGTCCGGCGGATGACGACTTGCTGGGCGCTGTCGCTGGCGTCAAACCAGTCGTGACACCGTGCGGAGTGTTGGTCATAGTAGCCGCTCCGGCCAAGATCTCAGGTTACGAAATCAAGACTGGACATCAGCTATGGTCACATGTGTTGCCCGATGTCACCGGCATGACCAATCCTACAATCACTTTAGAGGACCCGACGTACAGCTCCGATTGTCACATGCTGCTGCCTCTATCTGATGACAGCGAGACTGATCCGACTCGACGCACAGTCGTGCTGATCGTTGACCTCCACAGCGGAACCGTGCAAACACACTCCGGGCATTGTGAAGCGGCCGGCGACAAGTGGGCAGGCTGCCTCTACCGGGGCGAGCATGACCTGGTGGTGGAGGCCATCAACCTGACCGACTTGAGCACGGTTTGGGAGGCTCCGGCTTCCTATACGAGTGGCTCATACCGCGGCGGACGGGTGGTCGCCGGCAAGATCTGGAGCGAGCAAGGATATCGCGATCCGGCAACTGGCGACGTGGTTTTCGGCGCGGACGTCCACACTGGCACTTCACTGAAGAATGGAGATCCCTCGGTCGTGTACATCGAGCCCGTACGACCAGGCCCGTACTCCTCTGGATTGGCTCTGAGGTTGTCCGGTGAACTCATCTCCGAGGCGGACAGCCAGTGCCAGGTCGTGGCGTGGAATACGAAAACTGATGTGGCCTTGTGGTCCAAACCGGTCAGCTTGACGTGCGGTATGAGTTACTACGAGAAGTGGACTGTCGCCAGCCAGACCCTGCTGGTCACGTCAATCGGTCAGCAACCAGGCACACAAGCATTCGCCTGGGCCGACGGCAGGCAGATGTGGGAGAAGGACGCTCACCAGCTGGAGTTCGGCTGGGACCACAAGGGAGTGTCGCTGGGAACAACAGGGGTCGCAGAAGGGCAGGTGTGGTTCTCCGACAACCGTGGCCAGCCGCAGGTTGTTCGCATCACCGACGGGGCCACCATGACCATGCCCACCTGCAGCGACTATTGTTTTCCCGTGGCGACGTCTCCCAACATGGCCTACATGGTCGGGGAAGGGTCAGGCGGCGTCTCACTGATGGCGTACGCCCTCAACCAGAGATCCCCCACGGCGCAACCATCCCAGTTGTGGTCGACCACTATCACGAACGACCCTGCCATCGCCGATCACATGGGCGGGACTTGGACTTTTGCAACCGGTGGAACGATGTACGTGGTTTATGGCCAGTACGGCGGCAACAAACTGAGAATCGCCCCAATCCTGACCCGGTGACATACCCGTACAACACTTAGGAGGCTCCCGTGACCCGATCACGAATCATCGCCGTACTCGCAACCGTCATCTCCCTGGCCGCATGCTCAGCCCCAGTCGATCCTTTCACGGCACACACCACGCCCCTGGTGATCCAGGCCGACGCTCACATGGTGTGGGCGGTGACACTTGCGAAGCTGAACGGCCGTGATGTGATCGTCTCCGGCAGCGAAGAGGGAGCCAAGGTGTGGGATGATAAAGGTAATCTTATTGGTAGTTCGATGCGTAGTGATACCGATTGGACCTCTTCCGTTGCCGTGGGCAGGCTGAACGGACGCGACGTGATCGTCGGCAGCAGCCGGGACAGCATATCTGTGTGGGACGCGAAGGGTGCGGCTCTGGGCGGACCGATCCAGACCGACTGTGACCAGATAACCTCCGCGATAGTGGGGAAACTGGGTGGGCGCGAGGTGATCGCGGCTGGCTGTGACAACACCGTACGACTGTGGGGTGCCAACGAGCTGGAACTGGGACAACCCATGACCGGCCACACCAGCCTGGTGACTTCGGTGGCTCTCGGACAACTGGGTGGAAGGGATGTGATTGTTTCTGGGAGTGCTGATGGTACGGTCCGCGTGTGCGACGCTGACGGGAGGCTTGTCATTGATCCCATCAGCACTGGTACCTCGTACTACAGTGAGGTGCAAGAGGTGGCCATCGGCAGGCTGGGAGGCCGGGACGTGATCGTGACTGGGGGCTGGGGAGGAAAGATACAGGTGTGGAATGCCGAAGGGCAACCCGTCGCCGACCCGCTCTGGGAGGACGAGAGTGAGGTGACCTCACTGGTCATCGGCAAACTGGGCGGCAAGGACGTGATCGTGTCCTGCGCTCACAACGGCGCTGTTCGGGTATGGGACATGGCGGGACTGCTTGGAGAAGTGCAGGCCCCCACCCCGGTGTACGCCGTGGCACTCGGCAAGCTCGGCGGTAAAGATGTCATTGTTGCTGGCTCCGGCACCGGGACCGTGACCGTTTTCTACTCTCTTGGTTAGGAGCCGGGACGAGGACTGCCAGTAGGATGTGACCGTGAGACTTGCTGTGATATCGGACGTACATGGCAACGCGTTGGCGTTGGAGGCCGTGTTGTCGGCCATCGCGGCCGAGGAACCGGACCTGGTGATCAACCTGGGCGACATGTTGTCCGGCGGGTTCCAGGCCAAACAGGTGGCCGACCGGATCAGGTCATCGGGGCAGCTGGTGATCCGGGGCAACCATGACCGGGGAATCGCCGAGGGGCCGGAACGCTCGTCGGACATCTTGGCCGCCGCCCAGTTGGCGGACGACCACATCGCCTGGCTCGCGACCCTGCCTGCCCGGGCGGAGCCGGCACCCGGGGTCGTTTGTTTTCACGGCACGCCCGGCCGCGATCTGGACTACCTGCTGGAGACAGTTACCGACACCGGGGTACGCGCGGCGACGACCGCTGAGATTGCCGAGCGTCTCGGTGCGGACACGGCCGCTGAACTGGTGTTGTGCGGGCACTCGCACAGACCCCGGGCCGTACGCGTTCCGGGCGGACCGCTCGTGGTGAACCCCGGCAGCGTCGGGCTGCCCGCCATCGACTCCCGCCACCCGGTGCCGCACGTCATAGAGTCCGGCAGCCCGCACGCCCGGTACGCCATCGTCGAACGCGGCCCGGCCGGCTGGGACGCCCGGCTGTGCCAAGCCGAGTACGACTTTCAAGCCGCGGCCCGCATCGCCGAGGACTGCGGCCGACCCGATCTGGCGTACATTCTCCGTACTGGCCGGGTGGCTACACCTCTTGCGGAGAAATGACCGCGACACGCGATGCGACAAGCGGGGACACGAGAACCGTCCCCATGTCCCACGGTCCCACTACGTACGGGCCTTGTCTCGCGCGAGGCCGTAGAAGAACAGCGCCAGCGGGCGGTACATCGCGTGGGCGAACTTGGTGAACGGTAGGAACAACACCAGTTCCATCGCCAGCGCGACGTGGACCAGGAAGACCCAGTAGCCCCACACCTGGACGGGCTGGATGTAGAGCGCGACTTCGATCAGGAAACCCGATAGGCCGACCAGCCACAGCATCCACAGGAACAACCAGTCGGTCGGCGCGCTCGGCTTGCCCTGTTTCGACTCGCGGCGGCGGCGCAGCATGAAGAACGTGACGCCGTACATCAGCGCCAGGCCGGCGACCGTGCCCAGCAGCCGCACCGGGTACCACAGCGGGACCATTGTCCCGGTCGGTTTGATCCCCAAGACGTCGAGGCCGTAATTGATGATCGTGGCGGCCAGCAGCCCCAGGAAACCCCACAGGGTGAGCATGTGGATGAGCCAGCGGCGGCGGTACAGCGGTTCGGCCGGCTGGTCGTCCGCACAATCCTTCCGGTAGCGGGTCTGCCCGGCGGCCTCGACTCCGAGCGCGTACCACGCTGCGCGAACGGTACGGCCCCAGGCCGCCCGCCCGCCGAACAGCGACCGCGCCGTCACGCCCTCGTTGCGCGCCATGTCGCGGGCCAGCAAACCCAGGCTGACCAGGGCGAGCACGGCCACAACGACGATCAGGACCAGCCCGGCGGTGTGGATGATCGGGTACGGAATGAACCCGAACAATGCCAGTGATTCCCGCGATTCCTGCTCCTTCACCGAGACGAAGAACGCCGCGAACGCCAACGCGAACGCCAACACGATCACCCCGCCGAGAACCGGCCGGGTGTAGAGGGTCTTCGCGATGCGGGTCTTGTCGTAATGCGCGATCGCGTAGCGCCGCGCGGTAGCCATGAAGGCCGACGGGTCGGCCTCCTGCGGGCAGCGGTCCGTACAGCGCCCGCACTGGTAGCAGGTCCACAGCTCCTTGCTGGAGACCAGATCTTGTTCCAGCCCGACCTGGGCCAGCCGGATCACGCTGCGGGGGAAGGCGACGTCGTTGTCCGACAACGGGCAGATCGCCGTACAGTTCCCGCAAGAGAAACAGGCATTGACATCCATCTTGCCGTACCGGTGCAGCCCGGTCATCAGGCCGGGATCGATCATGACGCTCATCAGTGGTCACTTCCTTTCTTCGGAACGCTGTACGTGAAAAAGCCGTCGTCGTCGGCCTCCGGGCTCTCGACGAGCCGGCCGTAGCGGCGCATGCCCATCACCCAGTAGACGACCTCGTGCGCCGGGTACCCCAGGCGCGACGCGAGCTGCGGGATCGTCGCCCCGCCGTCCGCCAGCGCGGCCGTAATCGGCGCGTGCATGGTCATTTCCTCGCGGATGACCTCGCGCGGGTCGCGCAACACCGTACTCATGCCATAACCTCCATCGGTAAGCCGACCGGCTGGGCCAGCAACTCGTCTATCGCGGCGGTCATCTGCTCGTCGGTGTAGCCGAGCAGGTCGATCGCGCCGGACGGGCACACCGGCACGCAGCCGCCGCAGCCCTTGCACATCGCGGGATCGACCGACGACACCCGCCGGCCATCCCATTCGATCATGGTGATCGCGTCGTACGGACAGGCCGCCACACAGGCGGCGGAACCGGCGCAGCGGTCGGGATCGGTGCGCGCGACCAGCGGTTCCAGCTCCGCGAAACCCTTCTTCAGCAGCGCCGCGCTCTGGGCGCTCGCGGCCAGCCCGGCAGCCACGGACTCCCCCACCGTCCGGGGGCTCTGGCAGCAGCCGGCGATCAGCACCCCGTCGATGACGGTCTCGACCGGGCGCAGCTTCGGGTGGATCTCGTTGTAGAACCCGTCCGCGCCGACCGGCAGCTTCAACAGCTCGGTCAGCGCGGTGTTGTCGCGCGGAACCATCCCGGTGACCAAAACGACCAGGTCCGCCGGCAGGGTCAGCTCGCGCGACCCGGTCAGCTGGTCGGTCACGGTCACCGCGAGGCGGCCCAGGTCGTCGGTTTCGACGACCGGCGGGTTGTCGGCCGCGTACTTCATGTAGACCGACCCGGCCTCGCGGGAGGCGGCGTACGACAACTCGTGGCGCCCGTAGGCCCGGACGTCGCGGTACAGGTGGAACTGATGGATGCGCGGGTCGGCGCTGCCGACCTGCAGGGAACAGTGGATCGCCGCCGGGCAGCAGAACTTGGAACAGTACTCGTTGCCGCCGGTCTCCTGGCGGGAGCCGACGCAATAGATGTACGCGATGGTGCGCACGGGTTTCCCCTCGTACATCAACTCACCCGGCCCGGCCGCGTCGACCATCGCCTTGAAGTCCGGCAGCGTCACCACCCCGGGTTCTCCGTAGCCGAACTCGCCGGCGGCGGGTACGTACGACTCGAAACCGGTGGTGACAATGATCGTACCCACGTTCACGCTCAGCTTCGTGTCCGTACCGCCGCGGTGCAGGGTGATCTCGGCCAGGTAGTCGCCGAACCCGCCCGACTTGCCGGTCAGCTCGGCGTTGACGTACGTCGTGATGTCCCGACGCTGTTTGATCTTTGCGACCAGCGAGGCGATCTGCGCCGCACCCGACGCGTCGTCGGGGAACGTGGGCCCGAACCGCGCCAGCCACCCGCCCAGTTCGGAATGCCGCTCAACCAGCACGACCTCGAGGCCCATATCGGCCAGTGACAAGGCCGTACGTAACCCGGTCACGCCGCCGCCGACGATCAGCGTGCGGCCCACGGTGGGCACCACGAGCGGTTCCAGGTTCTCGGTCAGCCGGGTCTTCGCCACGCCCGCCCGGATCAGCCCGATGGCCTTGGCGGTCGCACCGGCCGGGTCGTGCGGGTGGGCCCAGGAGTCCTGTTCGCGGATGTTGACCTGGGTGTAGGTGTACGGATTGAGGCCCGCCCGGCGGGCGACGTTGCGGAACGTCACCTGGTGGAGCTTGGGCGAGCACGACGCGACGACGAGCCCGTCCAGGTGCTGGGCGGCGATGTCATCGATCATGTCGTGTTGCGTCCCGTCGGAGCAGGCGAACAGAGGTGCCTCCGAGACGACCACATCCGGTTCGTCCTTCAGCGCGTCGCGTACCTGGTCGACGTCCACGTAGTCCGAGATGTTGCCGCCGCAGTGGCAGATGTACACCCCGATGCGCCTGGCCGGCTTGTCGCTCATGACCGTACCTCCTCGAAGAAATGCTGGTGTTCGATGTGCGCGGCGGCGTGGGCCACCGCGGCGCCCGCGTGCAGGATGGTGTCGACGATGTCCTTGGCGCCGGCCGCGGTGCCGGCGACGAATACGCCCGGGATCGACGTGACCCCCGGATCGAGTTCGGCGCTCGGCTCGGCCACGTAGTAGAACTCGTCCTGGCCCAGTTGCGTCTCGCCGAACAGCTTCTCGACATCGCGGTTTGGCTGGATGCCGACGGCCAGTACGACCAGGTCGTACTCCGCTTCCGTGATCTTCCCGCCGTTCTCGATGTCCTCATAACGTACTGTCAGATCACCATTGGGCTGCTCGGTGATCTGCGCGACGCGGCCCTTGATGTACTGCGCGCCCATGTCCTGGGACTGGGTGTAGAACTCCTCGTACCGCTTCCCAGACGCCCGCATGTCGATGTAGTGCATGGTGACATCGGCCAGCGGCAGCGCGCCCATGATGAGCTGGTTCTGCTTAATGGAGTACATGCAGCAGAACTTCGAACACAGCGGGTTGCCGACGGTCTTGTCGCGCGAACCGGTGCAGGAGACGTACGCGATCCGGTCCGGCACCTTGCCGTCGCCCGGCCGCAGAACCGTGTTGAACGGGCGGGTCGGGGCGAGCAGGCGGTCCATCTGCATGCCGGTGATGACGTTGGGGTACGTGCCCCAGCCGTACTCCGGTTTGTTGTCCGCGGCGAACAACTTGTGGCCGGTGGCGACGACGACCGCGGAGACCTTGATCTCGTGCAACTCGTCCGGGCGGTCCAGGTGGATCGCGAAGGCCGGGCAGGCGGACACACACTCGTTGCACTCGCTGCAAACCCCGCAGTCCAGGCACGAACCGGCGCCGAAGCGGGCCTGGGATTCCTCCAGCGGGGCCTCGACCTCGTGGAAGTCACCCGGGTGGGCAGACAAGGCGAGTTTGCCGCTGACCGGTTCCCGGTGGCCGTACCGGGTCTGCCGGAACAGGACGTCCTCGTGTGTGATGGTCTCCAGCCGGTCGTCCAGGGCGGTGAAGCCGGTCAGGGGCAATTCGTTGATCCAGCGGTCCGCCATGTGGGCGGCCCGGCGGCCGGAGCCGACGGCGCGGGTGATGTCCGTGGCGCCGTTGGCCACGTCACCTGCGGCGAACACGCCCGGCAGCGAAGTCTGGGCGGTGACCGGGTCGGCGGTCAGCCGGCCGCGGCGGTCGGCCATTTTCGCGTACGGAGCAGGATCCGGGTTCATGCCGACAGCGGCGATCACCACGTCGCAGGCCATGGTGGTCTGCCGGCCGGGTACGGGCTCGGGGCTGCGGCGCCCGGAGGCGTCCGGCGCTCCCAGTTGCATTTGCTGCAGCTGGAGGCCGGCGACGGCGCCGTCTTGTGTCAGTACGGCGGCGGGAGCCACCAGGAACTCGAAACGTACGCCCTCGGCCTCCGCGTCGGCGACCTCGGCGTGGTGGGCCGGCATCTCGTCGCGGGACCGGCGGTAGACAATCTTGGTTTCGGAAGCGCCGAGACGGCGGGCGACCCGGGCGGCGTCCATGGCCACGTTGCCGCCGCCGACCACCACGACCGCCTTGCCGGTCAGGTCGGGCGGGTTGCCGTTGGCCACGTCGGCCAGGAAGTCCAGGCCCTTCAAGGAGCCTTCCGCGTCCTCGCCTTGTACGCCGAGGCCGGCACCCACCTGGGTGCCCGTGGCGACGATGACCGCGTCGTAGTCATCCTTCAAGGTTGTCACGTTTTCGACCGCCGCGTCGCAGCGGATCTCGACGCCGAGCGAGGTCAGGTTGGCGATGTCGGCCTCGACGACGTCGCGCGGCAGGCGGTAGCCGGGGATGGCGTGGCGCAGGAAGCCGCCGGGGGCGGACCGCTTCTCCAGTACCGTCACCTGGTAGCCCTTCCGCGCCAGCTGCCAGGCGGCGGTCAGCCCGGCGGGACCGGAGCCGACGACCGCCACCTTGTGCCCGTTGGGTTCCGCCACGGTGACGGCCGGGCCTTCTGGCGCGGGGTGGGTCTCATAGTGCTGGTCGGCGGCAAAGCGCTTCAGTAGGCGGATGGGGATGGGGCCCTCGAGCTTGGTCCGCGTACATTCCGATTCGCAGGGGGCGTAGCAGGCGCGCCCCAGCGTACCGACAAGGGGCGTGGCGTCCAGCACCAGCTGGAACGCCTCCTCGTCGCGGCCGGAGCGTACCAAAGAAACGTAACCGTGGGCCTTGATACCCGCCGGACAAGCACCGATGCAGGGCGAGGTACCGGCGCGCTGGATGACCGCCTTCTTGGGCACGGCCTGGGGAAAGGCGATGTACGCGGCGCGGCGCGCGACCAGATCGGCGTTGAACTGGTCGGGCACCGCCACCGTGCAGACCTTCTGGCAGATGTCGCAGCCCGTGCAGGCCGCCCAGTCCACGAAGGTCGAATTCCGCCGTACCTCGGCTGTGAAATTACCATTGTCATCGCGCGTGACGGACTGGACCTGCGAGTGGGTCCAGGTGGTGATGCCGGGGTGGTTGATGGTCGACGACATCTTCGGGCCGGAGATGCACGACGCGCAGTCGAGGGTCGGGAAGACCTTCGACAACAGGATCATCCGGCCGCCGACGCTGGCCTCCTTCTCGACCAGCAGGACCTTGTAACCCATGTCCGCCAGCTTCAGCGACGACTCCATCCCGCCGATGCCAGATCCGATGACCATGACGTCGTAGTCGGTGGCCGTATCGTTGTCGGGGTGACGGGGGCTCATAACCGTACTCATTGGTTCTCCCTTGTCAGATGAACAGGTTGACGTTGCCCTCGTCGGCCTCGGCCAGGTAGGTGGCCACGCCGGCGTACTCGATGCCGTCGATCAGCTCGGATTGCGTGATGCCCATGACGTCCATCGACATCGTGCAGGCAATGATCTTTATGCCTTGTTCGCGGGCAGTGTCGAGGAGTTGGGCCAAGGTCATGACGTTGGCGGCCTTCATGACCTTCTTCATCATGAAGCGCCCCAGGCCGCCGAAGTTGAACTTGGAGATGCCGAGCTTCTCGATCTGTTTGGGCAGCATGGCGGAGAACGCCTGTTGCAGTTTCGTCTTCTCCCCCGCGCGGTTGCCGGGTTTGCGCAGCGCCGACAGGCCCCAGAACGTGAAGAACATTGTGACTTCGTCGTCCATGGCGGCGGCGCCGTTGGCGATGACGAACGCCGCCATCACCTTGTCGTACTCACCACTGAATACGATGATTGTCTTCTTTGACATTTCTTTTCCTTGGAATAGTGTGTTTAGCGCAACGCGGTCAGCGTCTCGGAGAACTCGCGCATGTACTTGGCGAACGGCTCCGCACAGACCGTGCACAGGGCGGCCATCTTGAGCCGCTGGGCGGCGATGCCCCGCTGTTTCATCTCGTCCTGGGCCTGGGAGACGATTCTGGCCGTACGCTCGGCGCAATCCGGAAGGTACGAACATTCCTCGCCGTCGGAGGCCACGAACACCCCCTCGAAGCCCTGGTCGAGCGCGTGCAGCAACCAGGAGGCTTTCAGCCCGGAACTGCAGGGTACGGTGAGGGTCTGGACGGTCGACGGGTATTCGAGGTGCCGGCTGCCAGCCAGGTCGATGCCCGGGTCGGACACGAAGATGGTCGAAAAGACCAGGATCCTGGGGGTGGCGGTGATGGTCGGTGCCGACATGACTACTTGCTCTTCCTCAGGAAGAGATGGTACGCCCCCGCCTCCTCGAACGACCCCAGGTATTCGTTGCCCAGCTTGTTACACCAGGCCGGGATGTCCTTGAGCGACCCCGAGTCGGTGGCGAGGATCTCCATGACGTTGCCGGCGGGCAGGGCGCCGATCTGCTTCTTGGCCGCCAGGATCGGTCCCGGGCAGGCCACCCCGCGGGCATCGACAACGGCCGGGGATTCAAGGTTCTTCAGTTCCTCTTCATTGAGTGACATGATCATTTCCTTATGTTGTGTACCCGTCATCGTCGGCGGGTACCTGGTTCATCCATGGTAGCCCCGCGTACTTCAGGTGAGAACCCCCAGGCCGGAGTGTTTACATATCTTCTTAGGAATCTCTCAGAGACGAATACCCCGGTGGGTATTACGTTTTACCTTGTCGCACGGGCAATCGCAGTTGAATCAACTACTTTGGTTCACGCGGTTTCATCTGTAGGCTGGTTGGCCAGCTCCGGGCTGTCGGCGGCAATCAGCGCCTTCTTCCGGCGGGAGTCATTGATTCGGCACAATACCTCGGCGATGACGTACATCGCCACCATCGGGACCATCAGCGCGAGCATGGTCAGGGCGTCGGTCGTGGGCGTGGCGATGGCGGAGAATACACCGCACAACACCACCGCGGGGGCGCGGAACTTGCCCAGCATCTCCCCGGTGACGATCCCGAGGCGGTTGAGGCTGACCAGCAGTACGGGCAGCAGGAAAGCCAGCCCGAAGATCAGCAACAGGCGCAGCTCGAAGCTCAGGTACGTACCCATGTCGTTCAGGTTCGTCACCCCGGGCGGGTTGAAACTGATGAGTACGGCGAACCCGCGCGGGCAGATGAAGTAACCCAGGACCACCCCGGCGAGGAACAGCGGTATCGCGGCACCCAGGAACTGTCCCGCCGCGCGGCGCTCACGCTTCTTCAGGGCCGGTACGATGAAGCGCCACAGGTGGAACAGCCAGATCGGGCAGGCGGCGATGAAACCGGCCACGAGGGAAACCCGGAAGAAGAGCGTGAAACCGGCGGTGATGCCCTGGGTGATCAATTCGACGTTATCATCGGGGCGGGTCTCCTGGAAGATGGCGATGGCCTGCTGGATGGGCCACAGAACGACCTTCAACAACTGCCGTTCAAAGATGAGCGCGACCGCGGTGGTGAGCAGGATGGCCAGCATGGACACCAGGAACCGGTACCTGAGTTCGCGCAGGTGGTTGAACAGTGTCATGGAGCCTCCCGGCTCCGGTTTGGGCGCGCGGAACCATGACAGAGGCCGTATCTTTCCGGGCATAGTCGCCGGCGGCTACTTGGTTTCGGGCTGCACCGGCGTGGCGTCGGTGGCGGGCGGCGGGGTTTGCACCACCTCGGCAGTGGCCGGCGCTTGATAAACCAAACCCTGGGGCTGACCGGTGGTTATCGAAGCCGCCGGGCCATCAGGTTCCGGGGCCTTGGGCGGGTCATCGCCCTTGACCTCGTCCTTGAACTCCCGGATCGCCCGGCCGGTGGCTTTGCCGACCCCGGCCAGTTTGGCACCACCGAATAGCAGTACGACAATCACCAAGATGATGAGTAACTCTTGCCAGCCAAATGGCATGTCATGCCTCCATTACGGTAGTAACTCGCTTCAGGCCTGTGCCCTTTGCCCCCCATGCTAACACGCGCGGCCAAGGCGCGTGTTGATGCGCGGCCATTTACGTACAGGCGCAACCCCAAACCCGTACCTTTGGGCCTGCGGCAAAGGCGACCCGCCGACTAGACTGGACCCCATGACCCCCATGCTGTTCGACATCGGCACCGGCGAACTCATCGCCATAGTCGTGATCGCCGCGATCCTGATGGGCCCCGAGAAGGTACCGGAGATGGCCAAGAAGGCCGCCCGGGTGCTGAAGTTCCTGCGCGGCGTGGCGAACAACGCCACCGAACAGATCAAGGGCGAGCTGGGCCCGGAGTACGCCGACATGAAGCTGACCGACCTGACCCCGAAAAACATGGTACAAAAACTCCTCCCGGATGACACAAAAAGCGAACTCGACGCGCTGCGCGAGGAACTCAACAACATGCGTACCCAGATGACCGAACTCCAAGCCACCACAGCGTCCGAAATCCAGTCCACCGGTCTGAGCCCAGAAGAAAGAATAGCCCTGATCCCCAGGCGCAAACCCCCAGACCCCGATTCAAAGGGGACGGTTCGGTAAGGGAGCCATTGGGGACATGTCACCTCGAGCGCCGTTTTTTTCATCCTGCCGTTTTTCCTTGTCATCCTGCCGTTTTTCCTTGTCATCCTGCCGCTAGGCAGGATCTACTCCCCCCGGAATCCCGTGGCTGATCCGATTCTCTTTGCGTGGCTGGGGCGGCCTGCCTCGGCGGGTCCTCCCCATCTTGCTCACAACGCCCATAATCTGGGCTGTTGGTTACGCTGGGCAGGGGCGTTGCTCCGCCGATGGGTCCCCACCGCCGGGCGCAGCCGCTTCGCCCCCGCACCCCTCAGAACCCTACGGGATTCTGAGCCCGTGGTACCACCCGCGCTGCGCGCGGACCAAGCGGGACGGTTCCAGTTCGCGGACAAACGGGACGGTTCCAGTTCGCGGACAAAAGGAACCGTTCCAGATGGTAACCGGTGCCCAGGCCCAGCAATGACGGCTAGCTCCGACTGGTTCCTCCGGCGATCGGGGGGCCTGCATGCGCCAACCCTGCCACACCGGCACGAATCTGCCGCGACGGATCGACATTGCTGGAATTGCTCACCAGGCCCCCGCGTACGCTCCGCCACGAAGGCGTGCCAATCCAGCAAACCCGTTCAGACACAGGCCGAACCGTGCGATCCGGCTGGATTCGCACCGGTGCCGGGTTGCCAACTGGGTCCCCCTCCCAGAGGGGCCCCTCCCCGTGGCAACTGGGTCCGTCCCCGTGGACGCCGCCTCTGAATCGTACCAACCACATCGTAAGACAAAACATTTCAGTGACTTGTCCCCAATGGCTCCCTTACCGAACTGTCCCTTTTGGCTCCGGTACGGAACCGTCCCGCTTGGTTCCGCGCGTAGCGCGGGGGGGTCCCACGGGCTCAGAATCCCGAAGGGTTCTGAGGGGTGCGGGGGCGAAGCGGCTGCGCCCGGCGGTGGGGACCCATCGGCGGAGCAACGCCCCTGCCCAACGCAACCACAAGCCCAGACTGCGGGCGTTGTGAGCAAGATGGGGAGGACCCGCCGAGGCAGGCCGCCCCAACCACACAACATAACTCTGATCAGCCACTTGAATCGGGGGCGAGAAGATCCTGCCTAGCGGCAGGATGACCAGGTACGGATGTGCGGTCACCGTTGTTGTGGCCGGATGATCTTGGCGACAAGTTCCGGGGTCAGGCCGATGGCTTTGGCGAGTTGTGAGTACGACCAGGTGCCTTCCGCATACAAACTTCGTACCAAAGCGTCCCGCTGAGCGAGGTGACGGGCAGCTTCAGCCCGCGCGCGAGCAGCGGCCCGCTCATGTTCGCGGGCCTGCTGCACGCGGATATCGCTCACCTGGGCACCTCCGTTATCTACGCCGCCTCTCTGCCAATTACGCAACACCCCCTGCGGAGAATTGAGCGATGAGGGACGGCACCGCCGCGTCGAACCCGACCACATCCAGCATTCCGGCGTCGTTGGGGTCGGCGACGCTGAAGCCGGACGATGTCATACCCACTACTACCAGTTTTGCCGGGATGCCGGTGGCCTGGCGGTAGCGGAGCAGAGCCTGGTACGGGTGGATCTCGCCCGCCCAGGTTTCATTGTCGGTGTAGACAACGAAGGTATCGATCGCCACTTTGCGCTTGAGCGCCCACAGCATGGGCAGCGCACAGTCCGTTCCGGCGAACGGCAGGTCGGCGATCCCTGCCAGCACATCATCCAGGCGCTGGCGGGGGCTTATGGTGAGCCGCGAGACGGCGGTGGTCATCCACCGGCCGGCCGCTTTCATGGCGTTTCCGCCGGCGGCGGTGAACCCCAGGATCTCGTGATCCGGCTCGGTCCGAGCGGTGACCAGGGCCATCGCCGCGGCCGCCTCGCGCGCGGTCAGCGGCACCCCTCCGATCGGTGCGGTCATCGACCCGGAGACGTCAAGTGCCAACAACGTACGCTTCCTTGTCGGTTCCACGCTGGCGAAAGCCGCATAGAAACCGGCGTCCAAAGCGTCGATGATGGCGGGGAGCGGCTCCCACGTACCTTTGCCGCGCGCGCCGTGGCCGGACGCGTAGGTGCGCAATGCAACCAGCATTGCGATCGGGTGGACCCGGCCAGCCGCCAGAACTCCCCGATCGGATACGCGTTCGGCCACGGCAGCCCTGCGCTCACCAGTCAGTACGCCCAGTTGGGTCAGGCGGGGTAGTTGGCGTACGAGAGCGGTGACCGGCATCGTCTTGTCCAGAAGGGCTTCCCAAACCGGCGGCTGCGTGAGGGCTGCGGTGGGGAGCATCTCCCAGGACAGGTGATGCGCGTGGATCAGGTCGACCAGTTGGGCCGTGGAGGCGGTCTTGGCCTGCTCGAAGGCCGCGACGAGTTCCGGCAGGCCGGTCAGGTCGTAAGGTACGTCGTCCGGCGCCAGCGCCCGGTGGGTGACGTAGTCGAACACCCGGGCTTTCGCCGGATCGGTGGTTTCCGGGTGGGCTTTGCGCAGCAGGTCGCGCTGCGTCCAGCCTTCGCGGTTGCGATACTTCAAGACCTGGTACGCCAAGGCGTCTGTCGTCTTGTCGAGGTACCACTGGCCGACGGCGCGGCGCAGGCCGCGGCCCCAGCCCCGGAAGTTCTGCACATATCCGGCAAAGGTCGCCAGATGAGTTCCCGTACGGGCGACGACGCCCAGCTTCGACAACGCGTACGCGCGGCCCTCCGCGTCGGCGGTTCCCGCGACCACGGCCAGGGCGAACAAGGCCGGGTTGTGCTTCGGCGCGCGGCCGGCGGTGGAGACGGCGACGATCTCGTCGACGACCAGGCGCGGGTTGGTGGTGGACAGGCTCAGCACGATGTCGGCGTTGCGCTCGGTGAGCGCCCGTTCGGTGACGTAATACGTACCCCCGAGGGTTCCCAGCATCAGGAACCGGCGCAACCGGGTCACGTCGTCAACGGGAAACACGTAGCCGCCGGCGTCGTTGACCACCTGGTCGGCGCGCGCGGGCACCGACTGGGGGGTCCGGCGCGTGGCGACAGCTGCCAGCGGGTCGGGGCGAGTCATTGCAAGTCCTTTCGCAAGGGATGGGTGGTGGGGCGTCAAACCCGCCGCGCCGTCGGGAGGGCGACGGGGCGGGGTCGACACCACCATCCGTGGAACCCCCTGACCACCAGGTGGTAGGCGCCCGGGCGTGTCGTGGGCCGGAATGTGCCGTAGAGGTTGATCTGCGGCGCGTACGCCGAGACCCGAACTCCCGGCCACATCGTCCAGAACGATAACCGGTATCCTTCGGCCCGGACACCAACCACCTGGTGGTGTAAGGGTGTTGCGGTCATGACGAGTCAGATCGGGGAGGTTAGGTTAAAGCCCACGTGTTAACCGATCCTGTTCGGCCCGCAACGTGGATAACTCTATAACGCGTTACAGGGGAATGTCAAATCGTACCGATTTCAGCCGCGATCGGGATCACTCTGCCAGGCCGTACAGGCGGTCGCCGGCGTCACCCAGGCCCGGAACGATGTAACCGTGTTCGTTCAGGTGGTCGTCCACTGCGGCGACGACGAGGGTGAACGGTACGCCGAGGTCGGCCGTCAGATCCGTGATGTGTGCGATGCCTTCCGGGGCCGCCAACAGGCAGACCGCGGTGATGTCATTGGCGCCGCGGTTCCGGAGGAACTGCACCGTACCTCCTAGTGAACCGCCAGTCGCAAGCATCGGGTCGAGTACGTAACACTGGCGGCCGGACAGATCCTTGGGGAGTCGCTCGGCGTACGTGAAAGGCTCCAGGGTGGTCTCGTCGCGGACCATGCCGACGAAACCAACCTCCGCGGACGGCATCAGGCGGGTCATGCCTTCGAGCATGCCGAGACCGGCGCGCAGGATGGGTACGACAAGGGGGCGCGGCTTGGACAGGCGTACTCCATCGGCGGAAGCAACAGGGGTGGTGACCTGGCACGGCTCGATGCGGACGTCGCGAGTCGCCTCGTACGCAAGAAGTGTTACCAGTTCCTCGACCAACTGGCGGAAGAGGGGCGACGGGGTGCCCGTTGAGCGCAGAAGGGACAACTTGTGGGCCACAAGGGGGTGGGATATGACGCGAAGTTCCACGGGTCCAGCCTTCCACAATTCTTACCGGTTGGGAAACTCCTCGTACCGGAAGGATGCCGAATATGTCGCGATCTGCAAAGATGGTACTTGCAGACCTGGCAAGGAGGATAGATGACCGCGTGGGACCCTGATGAACTGGCTCAGGACATCGCAGACGACGACCTGGATGCCGAGGATTTCGACGACGCCGATGACGACGACGATTTCGATGACGATGACCTCGACGACGACGACTTCGATGATGACGAGGACGACGATGACGATGAGG
>Ga0209628_10000400_pt1 | contig 26429 bp, 24 predicted proteins | sample TergutCu122P4_FD_187285 | JGI IMG/M metagenome (GOLD analysis project Ga0209628, IMG submission 187285) | Cubitermes ugandensis P4 segment gut microbial communities from Kakamega Forest, Kenya - Cu122 P4 (SPAdes) (version 2) | ecosystem: Host-associated > Arthropoda: Insects > Digestive system...
AGCCGGCTCCCACTACCAGGGCCAGCGCGGCCCGACCCCGTCGAGAGCGTACGTCTCATTCTCCGTGGTAGACGTAGACGAACTGCCATAGTTCTTGGGGGAGGGGGCCCTCTGGGAGGGGGTTCGGTAAGGGAGCCACAGGCGGCCGCCAAAACCCCCACACAAAGCATCTGAACCGAAAGCACAGTGTAACAATAAACGTTTGGCTAGTTATCCGACTCCGCTGGATTTCCCCCGAGCAGGGCTTGCCACCAGTCCCAGTCCAGGTCTGCTTCATCCAATCCGTGAAAACGATTCAGTATGTCTGACACAGCCAGTTCGGGCAAGTGAACCTTGTGTGCCCCAACATAGTGGAATAGGATTTGGCTCCACACGTATGTGCCGTCCGTTAAGACTGATTGGTTTTGCAGGGTGAAACGACACATGGTGCATGTTGATTCGGTTTCAGGGTCGCAGTCAAGTACAGTCCCGAATCTTAGGTAGTCCGACAAGGCCTCACTCTCATTGTCGGACCATGTGGGATCCACCAGTCCTTCCAAGTCGTCGTTTGCGTTGGGGGGCAAAGACCCCAGTGCACGCAATCCACGTCCCAATGTTGTGACACCATTCATCTGATCACGCCACCATCCTAGGTCCTTCGGAGCGGCTCGCAACTCGTCAAGACGATTCAACATATCATCTACTATTGATTCAGGAAGGCGAACCTTATGGGCGCCCACGTAGTGAGACAAGATCTGGCTCCACTCATACACACCATCTGTGAGCGTTAGGTTTTGACGCAGCACGAAGTCGCACATTGTGCACTCAGGGGTTCTGGATAGGGCATACCCAACCGGAGTCGCGGACTCCAGGTAGTCCGCCAAGCGCTGGCACTCGTCGTCATGCCATTTGGGATCCACCAGCCCATCCAACACGCCCGTCTTGTTGGGACGCACACTGTCAATGAAACGGAGCTTCATGCCTGTACCGCCTGTCCAAAGTATGCCCATTCTCCATGGTCGTAGAAAAAGATGTTGCCGCTGCCAGTAATCTTTATTTCAGTGGTGGGCGCCTTGACAGTGACCCCCAGGAGATCGGCGAGACCGCACCACCTCCGGGTCACCAGGTATCGGATCAGACCCGTAACCCAATGCGCTCCAGTCAGACGGACGATACACCATAACCCTCTCCTCCCAGTTGTAGTTCTGCTGCTCCTGCCCCTCACGCGGGCTACCACGTTCACCCTACCGTAAACCGGTTGGAATGTAACCGCTACACGTAGACGAACTCTGAGCTAAGACAAAAGCAGACACGCATGGGAAGAATGGGACGGTTGCGTAACCGAGCTAAAGGGATCGGTCGCAGACACGTCTTGTCTTACGATGCTAGGCGTGCCGCCGGATGACCAGGTACATCGCCGCCAGGATCGCCAGCGCCCCGACCGCGAAAACCCAAGTCAGCGACTCCCCGCCGAACAGCAGCGCGAAGAAGGTGGCCCACAGGGGCTCGGAACACATGATGACCGCCGCCTTGGCCGGGTGCATGTGGGCCTGGGCCCAGGTCTGTACGAGGAGGGCAACCGCCCCGGCCAGGACCGCCAGGTAGACCATCCACACCCAGTCGATGGTGTTCCCGGGCAGCTGGATGCCCCCGGGCATGGCGAAGATGACGAAGATCGCCGTCATCGACAATGATTGTGCGACGGTCAGCGAGGCGGCTTCCTTCGCCGTCGACCAGCGGCCCAGCATCGCGATGTGCAGCGCATAGACAATGGCGCAACCCATGGTCAGCAGCTCGCCCGCCCCGATCCAGCTGCCGGGCTGGGGACGGATGGTCAAGGTGGCCAGTCCGATCGTGGCCAGCCCGACCGCTAGCCAGATCCAGCGGTTGACTTTCGCCTTGAACAAGACGAAGCCGAGGATGGGCGTGAAAACCACGTACAGGCCGGTGACGAAACCGGACAGCGCCGCGGTGGTACGGGCCAGGCCGGCGGTTTGCAACAGTTGCGCGGCGGCCCAGAAGGCGCCCAGGAGGGCGCCGTGCCAGAACGTACGCCGACTCATCTTCACGTACCGGTGGAAGACCACAAGCAAGACCACAGTCGAGATCGCGAACCGGACCGCCAGGAAATCCGTCACCGGCAACACGGTCAGGATCCGCTTGGTCGAGAAGAACGTAGAACCCCAGATGATCGCCAGGCCCATGAGCGCCCACGGCGCCGTCCGCCGGGCCAGTGCGGTCTTATCCATTTTTCGCCTTGGAGCGGGCCCGCGCGCGCTCGTTCGCGTTCAGGTCCACCTTGCGGATACGGATATCGGCCGGCGTGACCTCCAGGCACTCGTCTTCGCGGCAGAACTCCATCGCCGCCTCCAGCGACAGCACCCGGGCCGGGACGAGGCGCTCCAGTTCCTCGCCGGTCGATGAACGTACGTTGCTCAGCTTCTTCTCCTTCGCCGGGTTGACGTCCATGTCGTCCTGGCGCGAGTTCTCGCCCACGATCATCCCCTCGTACACCTCCATCCCCGGTGACACGAACATGGTACCTCGTTCCTGCAGGTTGAAAAGCGCGTACGAGGTGACGATTCCGGAGCGGTCCGCCACCAGCGACCCCGTCGAACGCAGGCGCATCGGCCCGGCCCACCGTTCGTACCCGAGGAAGACATGGTTCATGATCCCCGTCCCGCGGGTCTGGGTCAGGAACTCGAAACGGAAGCCGATCAGGCCGCGCGCCGGGACGGCGGCCTCGAGGCGCACCCAGCCCGTACCGTGGTTGACAAGCTGTTCCAGTCGCCCACGGCGCAACCCGAGTAGTTCGGTGACGACGCCGACGTGTTCCTCCGGTACATCGATTGTGACCTGTTCCATGGGTTCGTACGTGTGGCCGTCGATGATCTTGGTGACAACCTGCGGCTTGCCGACGGTGAGTTCGAACGACTCCCGGCGCATCATTTCAACCAGGATTGCCAGTTGCAACTCGCCGCGGCCCTGGACCTCCCAGGCGTCGGGGCGCTCGGTCGGCAGTACGCGGATCGAGACGTTGCCGACAAGCTCCTGGTCGAGGCGGTTCTTCACGAGTCTGGCCGTCAGGTTCTTGCCGGAACGCCCGGCCAGCGGGGACGTGTTGATGCCGATCGTGACGGAGATCGACGGCTCGTCGACGTGGATCAGCGGCAGCGGGCGCGGGTCGGCCGGGTCGGACAGGGTTTCGCCGATCGTGATTTCCGGGATGCCGGCGATGGCGACGATATCGCCCGGGCCGGCCTGGTCGGCGGGGACCCGGTCGAGGGCGACCGTCTTCAGCAGTTCAGAGAGCCGGATGTTGGTCACCGTACCGTCGCGGCGGCACCAGGCCACAGTCTGGCCCTTCGACAACGTACCGTTGACAACCCGGCACAGCGCGAGGCGGCCGAGGTACGGGGAGGAATCCAGGTTGGTCACGAGGGCCTGGAGGGGGTGGCCCTCCTCGTACTTTGGCGCCGGAATCGTCGCGAAAATGGTCTCGAACAGGTCGGCCAGATCCGGCGCGCCGGGCATGGAGCCGTCGTCTGGGCGGGTCAGCGACGCGCGCCCGGCCTTCGCGGAGCAGTAGACGACCGGGAAATCCAGCACGTGGGCTTGTTCGTCGTCGATCAGGTCGATGAATAGGGAGTACGTCTCGTCCAGCACCTCGGCGATCCGCGCGTCGGGACGGTCGACCTTGTTGATGACTACGATGATTGGCAGATGTTTGGCGAGGGCCTTACGGAGTACGAACCGGGTCTGCGGCAGCGGCCCCTCGCTCGCGTCGACCAGCAGCAGCGCGCCGTCGACCATCTCCAAGGCCCGCTCGACCTCGCCGCCGAAGTCCGCGTGACCAGGGGTATCGATGATGTTGATCGTGATCGGGTTGCCGTGGGAGTCGCTGTGGGTGACGGCTGTGTTCTTGGCCAGGATCGTGATGCCCTTTTCGCGTTCGAGGTCCATCGAGTCCATGACCCGGGCCTCGACCTCCTGGTTGGCGCGGAAAGCGCCGGACTGCCACAGCATGGCGTCCACGAGCGTGGTCTTGCCGTGGTCGACGTGGGCGATGATGGCGAGGTTGCGAAGATCCGGGCGTACGGCGGGGGTAGTTATCGGCACCGGCCCAGTTTACTAGCGACGACCAGAGGCCGGGGTCAGGGTGAGCAGGGTGGCCTCCGGGGGGCAGGCGAAGCGGTACGGGGCGTACGGCGAGGTACCGAGGCCGGCGGAGACGTGAAGATATGCGGAGCCGGCGGGAGCAAGGTGGGTGCTGAGACCCTTGGCCTTCTCCACTGGCAGGTCACAGTTGGTGGTCAGCGCCCGGCCGGTGGGCCAGCAGACCTGCCCGCCGTGGGTGTGGCCGGCCAGGATCAGGGACGAACCGTCGGCGACCATCTGGTCCAGGACGCGGCGGTACGGGGCGTGTGTCACTGTCAGGAGCCGCTCGGCGCAGTGGGGCTGCGACATGACCTGGGGGTAATCGTCCAGGCCGATGTGGGCGTCACCACATCCTCGTACCTCGATCTTCGTATCACCCAGGGTGAAACAGACACAACGTTCCTGTACGTTGGTCCAGCCAAGACCTTCCAAGGTGGTGACGATGTCAGCGGTCGGAAGTACGGGGGGCGGCGCGGCGCGGCGGGGCGGGCGGAAGTACTTCAGCGGGTTGATCGGCGCCGGCGCGAAGATGTCGTTCGAGCCGAGCACGAACACCCCGGGGATCCCGGCCAGTGGGGCGAAGATGCTTCCCAGCGCGGCCAGGCCATCGGGGGTCGACAGGTTGTCGCCGGTGTTGACCACCAGGTCGGGCTTGTGGGCCGCCAGGGACTGTACCCAGGCGATCTTGGCCTTCTGGCTGGGCAGCAGGTGCAGGTCCGACACGTGCAGGATGGTTATGCTGGCTCGTCCCGGGGGCAGGATCGGTACCTCGACCCGGCGCAAAGTGAACGACGTCGGTTCGATGAACGCCCCGTACGCCAGGCAAGACGCAGCTGTGGCGCCGGCGGCGGTTGCCAGTCCGGCGAGGGCCTTTCCGACCGTCATCGGTAGTCCGGATCTCCTGGAGCGATGGCCGGGGTGTAATCCGGTGCCTCACCGATCTCCACCGCGACACGTTGCTGGCCCTCGGCCACGCCCAACCGCACGGCGGACATGGCCTCGTCCGCGGTGGCCGGAGTGCGGCGCAACCCGGTGATGCCCGAGAAGGACTTGCGAGCTGCCAGGGCTAACCCGCCCGCAATGATCAACAGCACCACGATTGCGCTCAGGATGCCGAAGAAGACACAGCCATAGGCGCTCAGACCGGTGTTGGAGTAGATCCAGGCGAAACCGGCGGCCACGAGGAACCACAGGACGGTCGCGGCCGTGATGACGAAGTAGGCGGCCACGCCCAGCAGGCCTCCGCCGATGCCGGCCCGCTTGACCGCCGGCTTCAGTTCAGCTTTGGCCAGGGCGATCTCGTCGGACACGATCGAGCGTATGTCGTCGGTGATCTGGGACATCAGATCGGGGATCTGGTTCATGTTGGGCATGTGGCCTCCTTGACTGTCCCAGATTACCAGCGCGGCAAGGCTGGTGCCGAGTCGGGCGGCGCCGTCACCATCTCATCGTTACGCCCTGGCCGGCTTTGCCGGGGGAACTCAGCTCCACGCGTTCCACCTGGGCGCGCCAGCACAGGATCTGGTACGGCAGCAGCATCGGCTCGGGCGCGCGGGCGTACCGGTCGTACAACCTGCCGATCTCGTCGAGCATCAAGGCCAGCTCTTCCGGGGGTAACTCGGCCGCGCCCGGGGCCTGGCGCGCGCTTTCCTGCAGCTGGGCCCGGGTCGAGGGCACCCACAACCGGAAAGATGTCTTTTCGATGCGCGGGAAGTAGATGGAGTCCTCCAAACCGGACACCGATTCGGTCCCATAGTCACTGGTCATGGCCTGGGGCAGGTGGCTTTGGACAATGCCCTTCAGCTTCTTCACCCACGGTACGGAATCGTCCCGGATGACGTACACCAGCGCGACCCGGCCGCCCTCGTTCAGGGCGCGGGCCCACTGCGGCAAGGCTCGTTTCGCGTCCACCGTGTGGAAACTCTGGATCGCCAGAACGGTCGAGAAACAACTCGGGTCGAACGGCAGGGCCTCCGCCCGGGCGACTGCCACATGAACCCAGAACCGTTGCGCCGACAACTGGGCGGTCGCTTTCTCATCCGGATCGATGACGGTCACGGAATGTCCAGCCCTTGTCAGCACAGAGGCGTACGACTCCGAGGCACCCACCATCAGGATTGACCCCCGGGTGGTGCCGACCAGCCACTCAAGGGCCGCGCGCGGAAGGGCGGAAACAGACGCCATGCTTGAACACTACAGAATAAACCATGTCAATACCATGCAACAGAACCGTGTCTTCCCGAACCATTTCGGGAGTTATCCACAGATCTTCTTCAAACGGAAAAAGTTATCCACAGATTTGAGATCCTCTGACATTTTCTGCCGCCGCGGCGCCATAGTCCTAGGTATGCAACGCGAACAGACTCAAACCACGCTGGTCAGCGGCGATCCGCAGCTGATCCAGCAGGCCCAGGCCTCGGCGGCGGCCGTGGGCGCATCCCTGAAGGTGGTAACCGCGGGGGCTGACCTGCGGACCTGGTGGCGGGCCCCGGCGCCGCTCCTGATCGGGGCCGACCAGGTGTCGCAGGTCGGCGGCTGGGCTTTCCCGCGCCGGGACCGGGTGTACCTGCTGGGCCAGGAGGAGAGCTTCGGGGAACTGTGCAGGTGGTCCATGCCGCTGTCCGCCTCGGTCATCGTGTTGCCGGAGGGCGGGAAGTGGTTGTCCCGGGTCATCGGCGGCCAGGCGGGCGGTGGCGACACCGGTGTGGCGGTGGCGGTGGCCGGCGGAACCGGCGGAGCGGGAGCCTCAACATTGGCCGTCGGCTTGGCGGTTCTGGCCGCTGCCCGCCCGCTCAAGGTCGCACTGGTCGATGCCGATCCGCGCGGCGGTGGCCTCGATCTGTTGCTGGGAGCGGAGAACACCCCGGGCTGGCGGTGGGACAAGCTGCGGGGCGCCGTCGGGCAGATCGCCGACATCACGACCATGCTGCCATCGGTCGAGGGAATCACCTTGTTGTCAATGGAGCGCCCCGAGGCGGAGCCGGTGCCGGGCCCGGCCTGCGAAGCCGTCGTGGATTGCCTGGTGCGGTCCCACGACCTGGTCCTCGTGGATGTGGGCCGGTGGGACGCGCCCCTGCCCGGCGTGCGCCGGTCTGTGCTGATCACCGGGCTCACGGTGCGGGCGATCGCCGCCACCCGCTCCGGGCTTGGCGCTTCGGATTTCCATGACATCGGTGTGGTGGCGCGCCGGACCGGGTCGGTGCCTCCCCAGGACGCGGCGCGGGCGGTGGGCCTGCCGCTGATCGGCGTGCTGCCGGAGGTGGCCGATCTGCCGCGCCTGGCCGACCGGGGGATCGCTCCGCCCGCTGTCCGCCGCTGGCGCAAGGCCGGCGGGAGGATCCTGACTTGGTGCCTGGACGGGGTCGTCGCGAGGAGGTCGCTGTGATCGCGTCGGATGCCATCCAGGATGTGCGCAAACATTTGGCCTTGATCGGTCGCCCGCCCGAGGCACGGGACATCGCCGAGGCCCTGAGGTCGACAGGTCAGGTGGTCTCGGACTCCGCCGTGCTGGCCATCCAGGAGGGCATCGCCCGCGACTCAACCGGTGTGGGGCTGCTGGAACCCCTGCTCGGCCTCGACGGCCTGACCGACATCCTGGTCAACGGTCCCGAACAGGTGTTCATAGACCGGGGCGGCGGGCTGGAGTTGACGGGGCTGCGTTTCGCGGACGACGACTCCGTGCGCCAACTGGGGGTACGGCTGGCCGCCTCCGTGGGGCGCCGCCTGGATGACGGGTCCCCGTTCGTGGACGCCAGGCTTCACAACGGCGTACGCTTCCATGCCGTGTTGGCCGGGATCGCCGATCCGGGAACCTGCTTGTCACTGCGCATACCGGGCCGGCGCCACGTCAGTATGGACGACTGGGAGCAGTCGGGGTCGGTGGATCCCGCCGCGGGCGCCATCCTGCGCCGTCTGGTGGAGCGGAAGGTGGCGTTCCTGATTTCGGGAGGTACGGGATCCGGCAAGACGACATTGCTGGGCGCGCTACTGTCTCTGGTGCCGGCGGACGAGCGCATCGTAGTTGTCGAGGATTCCCGCGAGCTGGAACCCCGCCACTCGCACACTGTCCGCCTGGAGTCCCGGCCCGTGAACGGCGAGGGTGCCGGGCTGGTGACCATGACCGATCTGGTGCGCCAAGCGCTGCGCATGCGTCCGGACCGGCTGGTGGTCGGTGAGGTACGCGGGGCGGAGCTGCGGGATCTGCTGCAGGCCCTGAACACGGGCCATGAGGGTGGCTGCGGCACCATCCACGCCAACAGCGTGGCCGACGTGCCGGCGAGGCTGGAGGCGCTCGGGGCGCTCGCCGGGTTGAGCGAGCCGGCGACCCGGGCCCAGGTCGCGTCGGCGATCCAGGTTCTGGTTCACGTGGGGCGGGCCGCCCGGCTTCGGCAGGTCGTGCAGATCGGGGTCATCGCCCGTGAACCGTCGGGCCAATTGGTGGCCCGCCCCGCGTGGACGCGGGTGGGTTCTGGCGGCACACCCGGTGAAGCCATGGCCCAGCTGCAGGAGATGTTGTCATGATGTGGCTGGCCGGGCTGGCGCTGGTCGTCAGCGCCCTGATGGCGTTTCCCGGGCCGGGGCTCGGGCTGAAGCGTCTCGTGCCGCGGGCGGCGTCCGGCCGCCACCGCTGGACCCGGTGGTGGCCGGGGGTGGTTGGTGTCGCCTGCGGCGTGGCCGGCGTCTTCGCCGGCCCTGTCGCGGTCGTGGCTGCGTTTGGCATGGTCGCAGCCACGACCGCTTGGGTGGTGATGGCCCGGATGCGTGACAAGCGGGCGACGGGGCGGGCCAGCGAGGTCGTCCAGGCCGCGTCGGCCCTGGAGTCGCTGATGGGGCTGGGACACGTTCCTTCTTCGGCACTGATGATCGCTGCCGTCGAATGCCCCGTACTCGAACCTGTCGCGGCCGCCGTGCGGATGGGCGGGCCGCCATGGCAGGTCATGGCGGACATGGCGAATGTGCCGGGGCAGGGCGGGCTGGCCCGGATCGGGCGGGCCTGGCAGGTGGCGACTGAGTCCGGGGCGTCCATGCGGGACGCTCTGGAGCGCGTGCGCATCAGCTTGGAGGAGGCCGCCGACACCGCCGCTACCGTCAACGGCGAACTGGCCGGGCCCCGGGCGACCGGGCGCATACTGGCGGTGTTGCCGCTGGTCGGTTTGGGCATGGCGTACGGCATCGGTGCGGACCCTCTGCGGTTCCTGACTTCTGGAATCGCCGGCCGGGGTTGCCTGTTGGCGGGGATCGGTCTGGCCTGCGCCGGGGTCGTGTGGAGCGAGCACATGGCGCGCGAGGCCACGGGGTCGCCGCTCGCGTCGCCGGACAAGCGGCTGACGGGTAAGGGCAAGGGGGGTACGACATGATTTCGACGAGCTGGATGGCGGTTGTGGCTGCCGGGGTCACGGCGTGGGTCTGGCTGCCACCGGACGGCCTGACCCGACTGCGCCGGGCGGCACCGTGGCGCCTGCCGGCGTGGGCCCAGCCCGTGCCGGGCGCGATGGATTCGCGCAAGCGCTGGTGGGTGGGCGGGATCGTGGGCGCGGTGGTCTTGTTCTACGGTTCGGGCTTCACGTGGGAGGTTATGGTGGCGGCGCCGCTGATCGTAGTCGGGGTGTGGGTGGGGCTCGGGCGCCTCGAACCGGCTGCGGCCCGGCGGCGCCGGGTCCAGCTCCTCGAGGCCGCCCCGGAAGCCTTCGGCCTGGTTCTGGCCTGCGTCCACTCCGGCCAGCCGCTGCGGCGCGCGGTCGACACGGTGGCCCGGGCCATGCCGCCACCCGTCTTAGACGTGCTCGGCCTCGTCGGCCAGGCCATCGGTGTCGGCATGTCGGAGGCTGACGCCTGGCTCGTGTTGGCGGATGATCCGGTCCTCGGCATGGCCGCGCGCGACCTGTCCCGCAGCGCCGCCTGGGGTACGGGGGTGTCCGACGTGATCACCGAGCACTGCGCCCGCTGGCGCCGCGCGGGCAAGTCTGAACGGATGGAACTGGCCAAGGCGGTCGGGGTCCGGGGCGCCCTGCCCCTGGGGTTGTGCTATCTACCAGCATTCGTGATGATAGGCGTGGTACCGGTCATCGCCGCCGGCCTGGCCAGCGTTTTCTCGTAGTGCTACTTATCCACAGACTCTTTTCATTTTCGAAAGTTATCCACAGATTTGAAATTGCTTAGCAAAAAGGTCGGCGAATCGCACATGGTCTTAGGTGTCCAAGGTGGACATGTGTAACAAGACACAAGGAAGGAAAACACAATGAAGAAAATCAAGGAAATGTTGTTCAAGGCCCGTCGGATGCTGGGTCTGGTGCATGGGCATCGGGAAGCGGGAATGGCCACGGCTGAATACGCGGTGGGCACGGTGGCGACAATCTCCCTGGGCGCCCTGTTCATCGGGATTCTCAAGAGCCCTGAATTCCGGGAGGGGATCTGGAATCTGATCGTGTGGATCATCAGCCTGATATCCGGTATCCAGATCTGAGAATGGATGTTGCTGGTGCCGGGCCGGGGTTTCCCGGTCCGGCGCCGGCCTCACGAGGACAAGGGTGGAGCAGTGAGTAAAAAGAAGAATCCGGTGGGCGGCCAGCGCGGCTGGGTCAGCGTCGAAATGGCCTTTGCTGCCCTGGGCATCGGTTTGGCGATTGTTCTGGGCATCGGGGTTTTCAACCTGTGCGTGGCCCAGATCCGGTGCGGCGATGCCGCGGCCCAGATTGCCCGGCAGGCCGCCAGGGACGACCTGGCCGGCGTGGAACAGGTGCAGGCCAGGCTGCCGGAAGCGGCCCAGGTGTCGATCCGGCAGGAGGGTGAAGAAGTCGTGGTGGAGGTGTCGTGGCTCGTACGACCGGTGGATTGGCTGCCGGGGCTGACGGTGCACTCCAGGGCCTGCGTGGTTCACGAAGAGGGTGCAAGGTGAACAGGGTCGCGGATGGCGGCCGTCACGCAACCGACCGCGGCAGCGCCAGTTTGGCGGTTGTCGCGGTCGGCCTCACCCTGGTGGTGCTCGCGTTCGTCGGGTCGATGGTCGTACGCTATGTCAGCGTGGTCCACCAGGCCCGGGCCGCCGCCGATCTGGCAGCGGTGACAGCGGCCACCCAGGCGGCGTCGTTCATGGACGACGATTCAGCGTGCGCGGCCGCCGGCGTGATCGCGGGGCGCAACGGCGCGGTCATGACATCCTGCCAGATAGTCCGGGCCGGGAATCAGGTCGGAGCCGAGGTCGAAGTTGGTGTGGCGACCGGATGGACGGTGCCGGTTCTGCCTCAGAAGGTGAGTACCCGTGCCTGCGCCGCGAATTCGCCGTGACCGCGGATGCAGTACCGATAGATGTGAGAGGCTATGAGCGTGAGTTCCTATCTGGACGCCATCAGCCGGTTGCGTGATGATCTTGCCCGTTGTGACTACCGGGCGGATGCGGTCCTGGAGGCCATCGGGGAACCGGGACAGCTGGGGCTGACCCGCAACCACTCGGTGGCGGCCACCCGGGCGCTGGCCGGCCGCGACGACGGCCTGACCACGCTGATCAGGCTGTTCGTACTTCAGCAGGCCCAGCCGGCCGCCGCCGTCGAGGCGGCCCTCCACGCCGCCGACCTGGTCCGCCTGGGTCTCCTGGCGCGCGAAGGCGACGGGTTCCGGGCCCTGGTGGACATCCGGCCGTACTCCGATGCCACCCACCAGATCGAGGCCTGGGTCGTGTCCGATCACGCGGCCGACCTCGACACCAGGCGTCGCCGGGTCGCCTCGGACCACGTCCTGGGAGTCTCGCCCGCGTCGGTGTCCCTGGCGCAGATCACGCCCCGGGGGCCGGTGGGCGGTGCGCTGGACCTGGGTACGGGATGCGGCGTCATGAGTCTGCACCTGTCCCGTACGGCAACTAAAGTTGTGGCAACGGATCTGAACCCGCGCGCCCTGACCCTGGCCACGCTGACCTTCGCGCTCAACCGGGCCGCGGTGACAACGCGCTATGGATCTTTGTACGAGCCGGTGGCCGGCGACACCTTCGACCTCATCGCCACCAACCCGCCATTTGTCATTGCCCCGGCCGACGGGCCGCGGCTGGCGTACCGGGAAACGGAATTCGAATCCGACGGCCTGATGCGGGCCGTGGTCCATGACGCCGGTGAGCGCCTGGCGCCGGGCGGTTCGCTGCACGTGGTCGGCAACTGGGCCCACGTCGCGGGCGCGGACTGGCGGGACCGCCTGGCCGGGTGGGTACCGGAGGGCTGCGACGCGTTCTTCACCGAACGCGAGCGTCTGGACGTGTACGAGTACGCGGAGCTCTGGCTCGCCGACGCCGGCTGGGCGGGCACGGACGGCTACCGGGCCCGGTACGACCGGTGGCTGGCGTACTTCGACGCGCACCGAATCGAATCGGTGGGCCTGGGCTGGGTCACGATGGTCAAGTCGGGCCACCAGACACCGCGGGTCCGGTGCGAGGCGTGGGGCCATCCGGTCGCGCAACTGGTGGGGGACGATCTCATGGCCCATCTGAAGGCAATGGACTACGCGGATTGGTCCGACGACCGGATCCTGGAACAGGCCTGGACGCTGGCGCCCGGCGCGGTGGAGGAGACCCTCGGCCAACCCGGGCTGGGCGATCCGAGCCACATCAGCCTGCGGCGTACGGACGGATTGATGCGTGCCACCGCTGCCGATACCGCCCTGGCCGGGGTCCTGGGCGCCTGCGACGGCGAACTGGCGCTGGGATCGATCGTGGCCGCGGTGGCCCAACTCACGAGTAGCGACCCCGATACGCTGGTGTCCGCCGTCGTGCCACGGGTGCGGGACCTGATCGCTGAGACTTGGCTGAGCCCCGGTGCACTAAGGTAAGGTTCGGTTCGAGTACGATATGGGCTCGCGACTGGCACTGCGGTATTGAGAGGTGTATTTAATGGGCGCAGGCGGCAAGAAATTGGTGATCGTCGAATCACCGACCAAAGCGTCGAAGATTTCGGCGTACCTCGGTTCCGACTACATTGTGGAATCCAGCCGCGGCCACGTGCGCGACCTGCCGAACACAGCAGCCGAGATCCCGGCGAAGTACAAGAGCGAGAAGTGGGCCCGTACCGGGGTCGACGTCGACAACCACTTCAGGCCGTTGTACGTTGTCTCCGCGGACAAGAAGAAGACCATCGCCGACCTGAAGAAGCAGATGGGGCAAGTCGAGGAACTCCTGCTCGCCACCGACGAGGACCGGGAGGGCGAGGCCATCGCCTGGCACCTGTTGGAGGAACTCAAGCCCAAGATCCCCGTCAAGCGCATGGTGTTCCACGAGATCACCCCGGCCGCGATCCAGGCGGCGGTCGCGAACCCGCGCGACCTGGACACCGACCTGGTCGACGCGCAGGAGACCCGCCGCATCCTGGACCGCCTGTACGGCTACGAGGTGTCACCGGTGCTGTGGCGCAAGGTCATGCCGCGCCTGTCGGCCGGCCGCGTCCAGTCCGTGGCCACCCGGCTGATCGTTGACAAGGAGAAGGAACGCATGGCGTTCCGGAGCGCCTCCTACTGGGACGTGGCCGCCGCGCTGGACACCGGCAAGGACACCGAACCGTCAAAGTTCACCGCCCGCCTGGACCGGATCGGCGACACCAGGGTCGCCCAGGGCCGGGACTTCGGTTCCACCGGCGAACTGACCGCCGGCCTCATCGCCCTGACCGAACAATCGGCCACCCATCTGGCGAAGATCCTGGCCGACGCCAAGTTCGTCGTCCAGCAGGTGGAGTCCCGCCCGTACACCCGCCAGCCGTACGCGCCCTTCCGTACCACCACTTTGCAGCAGGAAGCGGGCCGCAAGCTCGGCTTCACCGCGCAAAGAACAATGTCAGTCGCACAGGATCTGTACGAGGCCGGCTGGATCACCTATATGCGTACGGATTCGGTGACCCTGTCCGCCCAGGCCATCCAGGCCACCCGCGCCCAGGTGGAGCAGCTGTTCGGGCCCAAGTACCTGCCCGCCAAGCCCCGCGTCTACACGTCCAAGGTCAAGAACGCCCAGGAGGCGCACGAGGCGATCCGCCCGTCGGGCGAGGTCTTCCGTACCCCGGCCGAATCCGGGTTGTCCGGCGACCAGCGGCGGTTGTACGAGCTGATCTGGATGCGGACCCTCGCCTCCCAGATGGCCGACGCGCGCGGCGAATCGGTGTCAGTACGCATCGAGGCCACCCATGCGCCAGTCGAAGTCGAGGGCAACGACGTCACAAATTGCCGGTTTGTCACCTCGGGCCGGACGGTCACGTTCCCCGGGTTCCTGCGCGCGTACGTCGAGTCGCACGACGACCCGGACGAGTCCACCGACGACGCCCAGGCCCGGCTGCCCGAGCTGGCCCAGGGCCAGCCGCTGACGGTCGTCGAGCTGACCCCCGCCGGCCACGAGACGCGCCCGCCGGCCCGCTACACCGAGCCAAGTTTGGTTGCCAAGCTGGAGGAGCTGGAGATCGGGCGCCCCAGTACGTACGCGTCGATCATCCGCACCATAACCTCGCGTGACTACGTGTTCAAGAAGGGTTCGGCGCTCGTGCCGACCTGGCTGGCGTTCGCGGTCACGCGGCTGCTCGAGGAGCAATTCTCGCAGCTGGTCGACTACAAGTTCACCGCGTCGATGGAGGAGGACCTGGACGAGATCGCCAATGGCGCCGCCAAGCGCTCCGACATCCTCGCGCGGTTCTACTTCGGCGGCGACAAGACACGTGGCCTACACCAACTGGTCACCGAGCTGGGCGACATCGACCCGCGCAAGTTGTCGACGTTCGAGCTGCCGGGCGACGCGGGAATCTGCGTCCACGTGGGCAAGTACGGCACGTACGTCGAGGATGGCTTCGGCAAGCGGGCCAACGTGTCCGACCAGCTGCCGCCCGACGAGCTGACCGAGGAGCAGGCGCTGGTGTGGCTGTCGACCCCGGCCGGCCAGGAGCGCGAGCTGGGTACGGCGCGCGACACCGGTTACGTGGTCGTCGCCAAGGACGGGCGGTACGGCCCGTACGTGACAGAGGTGTTGCCGGAAGACGCGCCCAAGGGGGCCAAGGCGAGGACAGGCAGCTTGTTCAAGTCGATGAGCGTTGAGACGGTCACGATGGAGCAGGCGGAGGAGCTGATGAGCCTGCCCCGGGTGATCGGGGACATCGGCGGTGAGCCTGTGACAGCGCAAAACGGGCGCTATGGGCCATACATCAAGCGGGGCAACGTGTCCCGCCCGCTTCCCAGCGAGGAAGCCATCTTCACGGTGAGCCTGGCGGAGGCGGAAACTATGCTGGCGACCGCACCCGTACGCGGGGGCGCCAGGGCTGCCGCCGGCCCGTTGCGCGAACTCGGCACCGATCCCGAGTCCGGCAAGCCGGTGGTGATCAAGGACGGGCGGTTCGGGCCGTACGTCACCGATGGCACAACGAACGTGACCGTACCGAAGTCGGAAACGGTGGAAGCGATCACCCCGGAGCGGGCCTACCAGATGCTGGCCGACAAGCGCGCCAAAGGACCGGCGCCGAAGCGGACCACGCGGGTCAAGAAAAAGGCCGGCTGATGGTGGACACCAGCCCCAGTCATCCTGCCGAAGGCAGGATCTCCCCCCGCGGAGCCGGGATCTTCATCGTTTTCGAGGGCGGTGACGGTGCCGGGAAGTCCACCCAGTCGGCACGGCTGGCGGAGTGGCTGGTGTCGGAAGGATATCCCGTACGAACGACGTTCCAGCCCGGCGACACGTCCGTCGGTTCGCGGATCCGCCAGATCGTACTGCATTCCGACACCCACATCGCGCCAAAAGCCGAGGCTCTGCTATATGCCGCTGACAAGGCACAACATATTGAAGAGGTCGTACGCCCGGCCCTTGATTCGGGCATGCTCGTGATCAGCGACCGGTACGTCGATTCGACGATCGCGTACCAGGGCGCGGGCCGGGCGCTGTCGGATGACGATATCACTCGCCTGGCCTGGTGGTCGGTGTCGTATCTGGTACCGGACCTGACGGTGCTGATGGACGTACCCCCGTCGGAGGGCCTGGCGGTGAGAGACAATCCGGACCGGATCGAGTCCGCGGGCGAGGATTTCCACGAAAGGGTACGACAACACTTCCTGGCCCTCGCCGCCCAGGCGCCGCAACGATACCTGGTGGTCAACGGCCGAGACCCGAAAGACGAGGTGACCGAGAGGATCCGCGCCAGGGTAACAGACCTGCTGCAAGGGCAATGAGTGGGAAAGCGGGAGGGAAGTTATCCGGCCGGTGTCAGTCCGACCGCATGATACGATGTATGACATGTCAACTCCTGTAGCGATTCGATTTGATGATGCTTTACTGGATCAGGTACGACTTGTGGCGCGACGTGCCGGAACAACGACTTCTACTGTTGTGCAGACGTACGTCCAGGAGGGGATCCGCGCGGATCAGGTACCGGGGATCCAATTTCGGAACGGGCCGGGCGGGCGGCGCCCTGGCGTTGCAGGCGGACCTGACGTTTGGGAAGTGATCGAGGCTGTCAAGCAGCGACCAGCCGGAGAATCGACTGCCTTGGTTGATGTGGCTGAAGACTTGGGGTTGCCAACCCGTACTGTCGCCACCGCGCTGGATTATTACGGCAGGTTCCCCGACGAGATCGACCAGTGGATTGCCGATAACGATGCCCAGGCCGAGACAGCCCGTGCCGCCTGGCTTCGCAGACAGCAGCTTGTGTCGTGATCGAGTCTTTGCTTGTGGATGAGCACTTTCCTGCCCAGGTCGCGGTGTTGCTGCGCGCGGACGGGTTTGATGTGGTCGCGGTCGCGGAGTCGCCGGATTTGATTGGTGCCCCCGACGAGGTCATCTTCGCGGCGGCGATCAGCCAGGGCCGTCGTGTGTTGACTGAAAACGTGCGGGATTTCCGGCCGTTGTTGGCCACCGCGCTGGCGGCTGGTGAACCGTACGCGCCGTTGCTGCTCACAACCGCCCAGCGGCACCCGAGAACGATCGGGGCCATTGGCAGGTTGGTGGGGGACCTGCGAGCCTGGCTGCAAGCGACAGGTCGTCCGCACCAACCCGAAGAGTGGCTGTAGGTGGCGGCGCCAATCGCCTGATCGCGCCCGGTGCGGACTCGACCCGCCGCGTGGGTGGGTAACTGAAGTCTTATCCGGCCCCAGGCGGCGCCGGCTAGTTCGGAGGGTCAGCGCCGGCGCCGCCTGGGCCAGGGGGATCAGGCCAATCCGGCCTGGGTCAGGGTGGTGGTTGCGGTGTGGGGGGTCCCAGCCTGGTCGGTCCATGTGATAGTGACGGTGTCGCCGGGCTGATGCCGGTGCAGGGCATCGGTCAGGTCGGCGACGCTGGCCAGTGGGCTGCCATCCATCGCTGTCAGAACCGACCCGGGGGTAACGCCGGCTTGAGCCGCCGGCCCGGAAACCACCACCCCCAAGATCAAAATGTTGTTGGCGGTTGTCGACACCTGGATGCCGAGTGCCGCCGTACGTCCCAAAGTGATTGAGCCGTCACCGGTCGAGCCGGCGAGGATGTCGTCCGCGATGTCGAGTACGGTGGCGATCGGGATCCCGTAATTCTGGGCGACCCGGGAAGCCGTCGATCCGGGCACGTTCATTGCCACAACCTCGCCGGCGCTGTCCAGTACGGCGCCGCCCGAGTCGCCGGGCACCAGGTTCGCGTCGAACTCGACCAGGTCGCTGAGGTTGCTTGTCGTACCGTCGTCGTTTGTGACCGTGATGTCCTGGCCGGTGTTCGTGACCGACCCGGTGGAGGCCACCAAGTTGCCGGCACCCTGGGCGTTGCCGACGGTCGTGACGGTCTCGCCGACGGTCACGTCGGCAGTGTTGGTTGTCACGGTCGGCAAGCCCAGGGTGTCAATTTTAAGTACGGCCACGTCCGCGGCCGGGTCGTAGCCCAGAACCTGGGCGTCATACTTCGCACCACCGGCCGGGACGGTCACCGTCACCGAGGTCGACCCAGCGACCACGTGGTGGTTGGTGACGATGACTCCGTCCTGGCCGATGACCATCCCCGTACCGGACGCGGTCGCATACCCGTACGAAATGGTGGTGTCGATCAGAACCAGTCCGGTGGCCTGATCGTCGGAAGCCAGGGTCGTCCGTGCCGTCGGACTGCCGCCGTAACCGCCAGGACCACTCGGCCAAGAGGGAGAGACGGGCCAGTGGTTGTGGGGTGTGTGCCAGCTGTATGCAAGGGAGAGGCTGTTCGCACCCGCCGTAGCGGGAGCAATGAACATGCATGTCAGCAGGACTGAGGCGGCGATCCCGGTGAGGATCTTCAGTTTTCCGGTCATCTCGACTCCTTGGTTCCTTTTCTCGTACGAACCAGTGTGGAACCCCCTTTCTAAGACGCGACTCAGATATCCACAACCGGGTGGGGAAACCCCTACCATAATTGGGGCGCAATGTCCGTGGCGGCTGTCGCCCGGCGCGGCGAGGCTTGTACCCATGAACACCAATACCTCAACACGGCGCGATGATCCCGCGCCAAGGATGAACCCCACACCGCCGCCCCGACCGTACGGACTTGTTCTAGGGGTCCTGCTCGTCATCTCCGCCCTGCGTGGAGCCCCGAACCGACGCGGCAGGGAAGAGAGTGTGGCATGATGAGCCGGCCTGAAATAGACCTTGGCGCTGGCGCCCGTCATGGCATACTGTCTTACGTGACACCTGGCCGCCGATCCGCAATCACCGGGTCCGTCATCTTGGCTCTCAGGCTGCTCGGTGTCGGGCTGACCCTTGTGGGGACGGCTGTCGCCGCCGCGACGACGGTTATCGGGGTCGGGTTCTGGCTCTTCCCCGTACTTGTGGAAGCGGTGCGCGCCCAGGCCGTCGGGATTGCCAATGTGCATGAGCGGCGTACGGGGGTCCGGTTGCGGGTGCCTGAGCCACCGGCCCCGGAACTGCACGAAACAAACCGGTCTGGTTTCCTGGCAGCGGTACGGCACACCTGGGCGCTGCTGTCCGCCGGTGATACCTGGCGGCTGTTGCGCTGGGCGGTCATCGATTGCGGTACGGGTGGCATCTTGGCCCTGCTGCCCCCCGCCCTGGTTGTCACGGGGGCGGAGGGCCTGGTCCTCGTGGCGCTGTGGCTGGTGTCCGGGGGTTCGTTGACACTGCGCGGTTACTGGATCGGCCTGATCCGGATAGATGGGCTGCTATCGATCCTGTACGCTGCCGTGATCGGTTCGGCACTCATGGCGTTGGGTTTCCTCATCGGCCCGTGGTTGTTGCGACTGCACGGGCGCTGGGCGGCCTGGCTGCTCGGAAGTGGTACCGCCGGGCTCCGCGAGCGCGTTGACAAACTAGAAACGTCGCGTGCCCAGACGCGTGACGACGCGGCCGCCGAGTTGAGCCGCATCGAGCGGGAGGTCCACGACGCCACCCAGTCCCGGCTCGTCGCGATCGGCCTGACCCTCGGTACCGCCGAGGCGGTCATGGCCGAAGACCCCGACAAGGCGCGGGAGTTGATCGCCAAGGCCCGGGACGATTCCACCACCGCCCTGGCGGAACTGCGCGACCTCATGCGCGGCATTCGGCCGCCGGTCCTCGCCGACCGGGGTCTCGGCGCGGCGCTGGAATCATTGGCTCTTGATGCCGCCATCACGGTCACGACGCACATCGACCTCCCGCACCGCCTCGACCACGCGCTGGAGGCCGCCGCCTATTTCTCCGTACGGGAGATGCTCACCAACGCCATCAAGCACGGCGGCGCGTCCAATGTGACCATCGCCGTACGGGTTGACAAGGAAAGTCTGGTGATCACGGTGGCAGACGACGGCCAAGGCGGGGCGACGATCCTGCCCGGCCACGGCCTGCACGGTACGCGTCGGCGGCTGGCCGCTTTCGACGGCACCATGGCCATCGACAGCCCCGCCGGCGGGCCGACTGTGGTGAGAATCGAGGTGCCGTGCGGGTCGTGATCGCGGAGGACCAGACGATGCTTAGGGCAGGTTTGGTCAGCCTCCTGGAGGCGTCGGGCCACACGGTCGTCGCCGCGGTTGCGGACGCGCCCGCGCTGCGGTCCGTACTGGCCAACTGGGACGCTGACGTAGCCATCGTGGATATCCGCCTCCCGCCGACCCACACCGATGAGGGCCTGCGAGCCGTACTCGAAGCCCGCCAGGCCACGCCCGGCTTACCAGTGTTGTTGTTTTCCCAGTACGTCGAACGTCTCTACGTACGCGAACTGCTGACCGACCGCGCGGGCGCCGTCGGCTACCTGCTGAAAGACCGGGTGGCCCGCCCGGCCCAGTTCATGGACGCGTTGGCCCAGGTCGCGTCCGGTGGGACGGTCCTCGACCCGACCGTCATCGAAGCGATGCTGGCCCGCTCGGAGGCGCGACACCCGCTCGACGTGCTGACCGGGAGGGAGAAGGAGGTGTTGCGCCTGATCGCGGAGGGCCGCTCCAATGCGGCCATCGGCGAGTTGCTCCACCTATCCGACAGTGCTACCACCAAACACATCACCAGCATCTTCGACAAGCTCGGACTCCCGCCGAGCCCCGCCGACAACCGCCGCGTCCTCGCCGTACTGACGTATCTCGAGACGTGAGCCACCCGCTGCCACCCAAAAGCAACCCGGTCCAATCGGGCTTCACAGGGCCCGTGGGCGGTCTAGCATTAATTCGCTTCTCAGGCTATAATGGTGAGACCATTATCATGGTGCCACATGATAAAACAGCACCAGAACATCGTAGGACGATGTCAACAGGCTCACAGTTGAGCAACAAATAGGTGTTGGTCAACATGATTGACAGCCCCCGACCGAAAAGAGAGCAAACAACATGACTGAAGAAGACAAGGTAACAACCTTGGGTGACAATCCTTGTACTGTAAAGGATTGCACATGCGGCGAATTCATCCAGCCCACGGCGGGTAATGCCTGCGCCACATGCGGGCATTCCTCCGAGAAGCACTGCTAGGGTCACCAATCAGGTTAACATCGATCAGGAGCGACTGACCCCGATGGTGAGAAAACAAGATGACTGATGAAGACCAGGTAACAACGCTGGACGTGAGATTTCCCTGCTGTGCTCATGGTTGCGAGTGTGAGGATTTCGCTCCGCGACCAGAAGGTGGCATTGCCTGTGCCAGGTGCGGACATGCAATCATGAGGCACGACCCAGAGTGTGAACGAGCCAACTGACATCCACACACAAGGCCCGTGGTGAAGTGAGCCCGTTCCGGATATGATGGCTCGGGTTGGGTTTCAGTCAAAGAGAAAGTGCCGCCCATGACCGCCATTGCCCTGTCCGACATCGACCAGATGCGCAGCCAGTTCGCCGCCGATCCGGTCGCCACCATCGTCCAGAACGCGGTGACGACCACGTCGGTGAAGTCGATCGCGCTCAACCGTACCGTCGTCTCCCAAGCAGATCCGCTTGTCAGCAACCAACTGGACACCTGGAAACCCGCCAACCAGAAGAAGTCGGGTCGGTGTTGGTTGTTCTCCGGGCTGAACCTGCTGCGGTCACACGTGATCAAGGAAATGAACCTGGAAGGGTTCGAGTTCTCGCAGAACTACCTGCACTTCTGGGACAAGCTGGAGAAGGCCAATTGGTTCTTCACATCGATGATCGAGCTGGCGGACCGGGAGCTGGATGACCGTACGATCGCCCACATGCTCCGCGACCCCATCGGCGACGGCGGGCAGTGGGACATGTTCGTTGCTCTGGTGGAGAAGTACGGGGTCGTACCCAAGGCGTCCATGCCGGAGACCGAGTCCAGCTCCAACACCCGCGCGATGAACGAGACTTTGGCGACGTTGCTCCGCCGGGGTGCCAGGGATCTTCGGGCGGCGGGGGAGTCCGCTGAGGCCGTACGTACCGAGTTGATGCGACAGGTCTTCCGCGTACTGGCCATCCACCTCGGCACCCCGCCGAGCACAGTCACCTGGTCGTACAAGGACAAAGACAAGCAGTTCCACCGCGTCGGCCCGATGACACCACTCGATTTCGCCCATCATGTCATCGAGCAGCACCTGTCGGGCGTGGTGTGCCTGGTCAACGACCCGCGCCACCCGTACGGCGCCACGATGACCGTCGACCACCTCGGCAACGTCGTCGGCGGCCGCCCGATCCGCTACCTGAACGTGGAGGCTGAACAGCTGAAGGCAATGGTTGTGTCGGAGATCACCGCGGGCCGGCCGGTCTGGTTCGGCTGCGACACGCACCAGCAATTCGACCGCGACTTGGGCCTATGGGACGAAAACCTGCTGGAGTACGAGCGTGTCTACGGCTTGACGCTGTCGATGAGCAAGGCGGAAAGAATGGAGTACGGCGAGGAGGCCATGAACCACGCGATGCTATTCACGGGCGCGGATTTGGTGGACGGCCGCCTGACCAGGCTGCGGGTGGAAAACTCATGGGGCGAAGACCTGGGTGACAAGGGCTTCATGACAATGAACGAGTCCTGGTTCGGCGAACACGTCTTCGAGGTCGCCGTATCGGTGTCCGACCTCCCCCCGGAACTGGCGGCGTCCCTGGACAAAGACCCGATCGTACTTCCCATTTGGGACCCCATGGGAACCCTGGCCTGACCAGCGCGGACAAACGGGACGGTACCGTGACGCAGGCCGAGCGCACGGCGAACGTAGTTCGACGGTGCCGAGGCCAAGGAAACGGTTGAGGGAGCGCAGCGACCGAGCACCAGTTCGCGGACAAATGGGACGGTTCCAGTTCGCGGACAAAAGGAACCGTTCCACTCGCGAATCAAGGTCCCAACAAGGCGAGCGGTACGACCGCAACACCGTCCGGTCGCCTGTACGCGCGGTCACCGGTGTTGAGCAAGACCTTGTCGAGTATCAAATCCGGTACCTGGCTTTCGAGCCAGTTCAAGTGGGCGACATCGGCCGGCCGGACGGCTGTGGACGCCTTGACCTCGATGGCCAAGACCCGGTGGTCCGGGGTTTCCACGATCAGGTCGACCTCGTGGTCGCCGCCCTGGATCCGCATGTGCGACACTCGCGCGTCCAGGGATTCGGCCAGTACGCGTACGGTCTGGGCTGCCAGCGACTCGAACAATGAACCGAAGAACGTGGTGTCAGATCGCAGCGGTCCGCGACCCATGAGCAGGGAGTTTTCCGTGGCGCCGACCAAGGTGGCGGCGAGCGCGGGATCGACGAGGTGGTGCTTGGGCGTCTGACCAAGTCGCTTCAGATGGGCGAAGACGGGCAGCCAGGCCGGCACAGGGTCGAGGATCCACATCCGCTGCAAGACATCGCGGTAGGCCATTGCCGTTTCCTTGGCCGGCTTTTCTCCCTCGCCCGGCGTGGCGGCGTTGAGGATCGAGGCGTACGAGGCCGTGGTGCCCGTCGCAGCGCCATAGGCGGCCAGCCAACCAAGCATGCTTGTCGGGCGTCGGACCTTTTCATTCGCGTCAAGTACGTCGTGGTCAACTATGTGATCGATGTACCCCTTCAGTAGTTGCTGGCGGACGGATGTTGGGCGTCCGCGAATTCCAGGCAGTCCCGAAGCCATGATTTCGGAGATGTAGTTAGCAGTAGAAAACCTGGTGACTCCGGCTACATCCGGATGTGTGCCAGACATCAGATCAGCTAGCGAAACGGCTGGGGTTTCGATGTTTCTTTCCGGCAGCGACAAGGGCCGCATCACCAGCCGAACGATTCGGCCGGCGCCTGTATGGATCGGCGTCTTGCGGGATACCCTGGCAGAACCCGCCAGCAGGAAGCTGCCTTCTGGAGCACCGGCGTCCACTGCCCGCCGTACCACGTTCCAGACCGAAGGGACAAGCTGCCACTCGTCAATGAAGGTGGTCCCTTGCCCGGTCAGCACGATCCTTGGGTCAAGGCGGACGCTGACTAGTGTTGCCGGGTCATCAAGTTCGTAAGTGTTGTTCGCTCGGCGTGCGGCAGTGGCTGTCTTGCCGACCCCTTTCGCCCCCTCAAGTGCGATGGCAGGCAATCCCTGGAGGAGAGTGTCCAACAGTGGTTCTATAAGCCTAGATACATATTCCATGTGGTAAACTCTACCATTCCCGAGCCCCAAACTCTTCCATTCCCGGTCCTCGTACTCTTCTATTCCCGAGCCTGGTACCCACCCATTCCCGGACCGTCTACCCGCCTATTCCCGAGCTTGGTACCCGACCATTTCGCGGATAAACCTACTTCAGGTTCGCCTGATATGCCTTGAGGATGTCGGAGTACGTCTTGCCGGTGGCGCGGAAGTACGCCTCGGCCAGTACCGACAAGCCCACCACGCCGGCGACCACCAGCCCGGCCACGATCAGCCACAGCTTGGCCCAGTCGGTGTGCATGAGGAAGAAGTTGAGGAAGCACAACGACAAAGCGACCACCAGTCCGACGCAGAACACGACCAACCGGGGCAGGTACCGGAGCTTGTGCGGGCGTTGTTCGGCCAGCAACCCGGTCCACAACAGCCCGATGGCAACCGACAATACGACGCCTTGTATGAGGAAGATGAAAGGTACGGTGTAGCCGAACGCCACCCCCGTCACCCCCGCGTACAGCGCCCCGGCGGCCATGTAGGCGCACACCAGCCCGGCGAACACCAGCGCCGCGACCGTCTTGGCCGGCATCAACCATTGCATCAATTTGTTCATCGTAAACCAAGCCTTTCCTTGAGTGGTTCCTGGTACCTCGACTCTGATTGCCATGATATCAATCATACTACGGCCGGGTCATCGGGTCACAGAAAGGTACGCCGCCGCACCTTGGGGCCCAATTAGCGCATCTTGGGCACGGACGATCCTCGGATGCGCAGACGAGTTGTCCTGTCAGATGCACACCGTTCATCCAATAATTATAGATCGCTGTGCAATTCCAGCCGACCCGCAAGGATCTGGGTGGCAACGAACGGCCCGGCTGAGTTTGCACGGGATTTCGGTACGCGCCACGCGTGACGTGCCGTGCGAATCCAGCAAACCCGTACAGCCGTGAAAACCCTTCGGCGTGTCGGCTGGGTTTCCGCATCGACCTATCGTGACTCCGGCACCGGATCGCGTACCAGCGACAGCAGGTCTCCCGCGTGCTTCAGGAACAACCGGATGGCCGCGTCGTACACCCGGTCCGGCAGGAGCGAAACTAAAGTTGTCAGCGGTACGGCGCCCAGGCCCGCCCTGTACCTCGTCCTGGGCCGGCGGCTGCCGGTCGCCGCGTTCGCGATCACCCGGGCGATGACCGCGGGATCAGTGGCGAACCCCCGGCTGGTGAACTCCAGCCCCGCCGCGAAACTATTGGCAATGTCCGCATAACGCCCGAGCCCCGAGGCCGTACGCAAATGATCCGCTGCAATCTTCGGCCACTCCGTGTGGATCAGGCCCGGCTCGATGAGCACCACGTCGACCCCGAAACCCCGTACCTCCTGCCGCAGCGCATCCGAGACCGCCTCCAGCGCGTACTTCGTCGCGTGATACCACCCGCCCAGCGCCATCGAGAACCGCCCGCCCATGGAAGAGACATTGATGATCCGCCCGGACCCCTGCCCGATCATCGTCGGCAAGATAAGTTGCGCAACCCGCATGGCCCCGAACACGTTCACCTCGAACTGCCGCCGGGCCTCGTCGATCGCCACGTCCTCGATCGCCCCGTACGAACCGTAACCCGCGTTGTTCACCAGGATGTCGATGTGCGCCTGCTCGGACAGGACCGTCTCGACGCAACCGCGCATGGATTCGTCGTTCGTGACATCGAGTTGAACGGTACGGATCCCGCGCCGGCCCAGGTCCGCCATGTCCCGCCGCGCCGCGGCGTAGACCTTGACCCCGCGCGCGGCGAGTGCCAGGGCCGTTTCCCGTCCGATCCCGGACGATGCGCCCGTGACAAGGGCAACTACTGGTGTCATGATTCTCCTCGGGTTGGCTACAGTACGCGGAACACCTTGTGATTGGCCGCCTGCGCCCGCGGGCGGATGACCATCCGGTCGATGTTGACGTGCGCGGGACGGGTCGCCATCCACACGATGGCATCGGCAATGTCGGAGTCGGTCAGCGGTTCGGCCACTCCGGCGTAAACCGCGTCGGCCCGCGCCTGGTCGCCGCCGAAGCGGTTCAGCGAGAACTCCGCGGTGTGGACCATCCCGGGCGAGATTTCGCAAACCCGGATCGGTTCGCCGGCCAGTTCCAGCCTCAGGGCGCCGGCCATGGATCGTACGGCCGACTTGGCCCCGCAGTACGCCGCCCCGCCCTCGTACGGCGCCTCTGCCGCGGTCGAACTCATGAAAACAATGGTTCCCTCCGCGTTCCGAAGCGCCGGCAACAACGCCTGTGTCACCCGTGCGGTCGCGATGACGTTGAGCCCGAACGTCGTACTCCACGTGTCGATATCGTCAACCGCCAATGGTTCCTGTCCGATGGCGCCGCCCGCGTTGTTGACC
>Ga0209628_10000401_pt1 | contig 26402 bp, 28 predicted proteins | sample TergutCu122P4_FD_187285 | JGI IMG/M metagenome (GOLD analysis project Ga0209628, IMG submission 187285) | Cubitermes ugandensis P4 segment gut microbial communities from Kakamega Forest, Kenya - Cu122 P4 (SPAdes) (version 2) | ecosystem: Host-associated > Arthropoda: Insects > Digestive system...
AAAATTATATTGTCATGGCTGATTAACAAATTATTCCCATTTTGTAAAACAGTTTCTGTAATAGCAGACTGAACATCATTAAAAGATAAAAATCCGTTTTCGCCAAAATAGCTGTTGATTGTTCCGTTAGAATTAAAACTGCATATAAAATGACGCATTATACTTTTATTTTCCTGTCTAACATAATACAGACCGGTAAACAAAAGATTTCCATTACTTTCTTCAATAATATTAGTAAACTCCTCACCAAAATCATTATTGCCTATATTTTGAACAAATATTCCATCATCTGCAAAATCAGTAACAAAATTACCATTCGGATTCAATTTACAAAATATTGATGTTGGCCTTCTCCATCCCGCAAGAACAATAGAACTGTCGCTTAATATTTTGATACTTTCTGGACGGAATGCTAAATATGCTTTCCCATTCGTCCCAAAACTCATATCAATTTCCCCGTTATAGTTATATTTTGAAAGGTAATTATTACTTCCCAAATAAGCAATCAACATAAAATCGTCATTTTCAGTATTTACAGCCAAAATATCAGTATTATCAAGAACAATTTCTCCATTGTTGCCAAAAGATTCATCAGCAGTCCCATCTTCGTTTAATCGAAACATTATGCGTTTAGGTGGCGGGGGAGGTACGCCCCATGAGTTGTGCCAGATTACAGAAAAAATGATTACAATTTTATTTTCGTTGGTAATTTTGATTCCGTGAGTTTCTCCCCAATTCGACCAATATTCATCTACATTTAGTCTTACCGCTCCGTTTGTTCCAAAATGTTGGTCTCTTATTCCATTGGCATTTGTTTTTAGTACCGAAGGATAATATCCAAGAGCAAAAATATTGCCCTGTCTGTCAAAAGTTAAGAGTTTAACCCAAACATCTGTTTGGTTGTCTCCAAAGTTTTCGTCTATCGAAACTGTTTGAGAAAAAATATAATTTGCTGCGCAAATTATAACAAATAAGGTAAGGAATATTTTTTTCATCTGTTTATAATTTTTAGAAATTATTTAATTCCATTTTTTTACGGATTTACTTTTATTTCAAACTCAGAACCTAATTGTAATTCAAAATCGCCATTGAAAATTACATCTCCTGCTGCCTCAATAGTTAATGTAGCGCCATTGGTAACGGTTACATTTTCCATATTTAAGTTACTACAACTGACAACTGTTCGATTGGTGTTCACTATTTGGTTGGTAAAATTAACAGTTGGAGGACAAACAAATTGGTTTCCTACGCCAACCGCATACCATGCATTGGTTACAGACATTTCTTCTACAGAGTCATACCCATGTAAAGATCTCACTGCATTAATCATATACTCGCGGACATAATTAAATGAGATTGGATTAAGTGTCTCCTAAAGAATTAACTTTAAGTTGAGCAAAGGCACTTGCTACAAAAGCGACAAAAACAATAGAAATAACAATTTTTCTCATGGCATAAATATTTAAAAGTTACTAAAAACGCTTAAAGTTAAATATTAAAAAATAATAAACTATTTTTTTTGTTAAATGTTGTTAAGTGCAAAATGGTTCTTTTTGTAAGCATCCGGAGAAATGCGGCAATGTTGCTTGAACAATTTATAAAACATTGACAATAAATTTGAAAATCCGAACACCATTTGCTTTTAATTCTGTTCGGAAAAGATTATCCGGTTTCAAAAGGGAGCCGGATTTTTCGTTTGTAAGCAAGTCTATTCCGGTGCCGATTTTTTTAGGTGAAATTTGCAAAAAATCAAATACACTTGCGGGAATATCGATGCTTGTTTCAACATCTTTATCCTCGAAGTTAACGACTATCAACAGAATTTCATTACCGGCTTTGCGCAAATAAACATACTGCTTGTCGGAGTTGAATTTCGGATTTCCATAGTTGAGATACATTAAATCATAAAATAAACCCTCTCTGATTGCTTTTTCAGAATTACACAAATTCAACAGTTTTACATAAAACTCCCTGAGGCTCTTCTGTTCTTCAGAAAGTCCTTTGCCGTCGTATTTCCCCTTGTTTCGCCATTTTCGGATGTTGTCGACACTCCAGTAGTCGAAGATGGTTGTTCGTCCGTCGAGGCCGCTAAAACCCTCTTTGTCCATTCCGGGTTCTCCTAACTCTTGTCCGCAATAAATCATCACCGGATTGGTGTTCATTGTTGCTGCGACTGCCATTGCCGAGATAGCTTTCTTTGGGTCTTCGGCGAAGAAAACGGAGGCGATTCGTTGCTCATCGTGATTTTCCAAGAAGTTCAACATTTGATGTTGAATTCCTTCGATCGATTGCCAACAACCGGTTATGGCGCTTGCCGGTTTTTCTCCTCGAATAACGGCTCGAAGTGTATCATACAACCCGACTTTATCATAAAGATAATCAAATTGACCGTTCCATAAATAATTTCGATATTCAGAAGGATTATAAACTTCGGCAATAAAAACAATTTCCGAAAAATTTTCTTTCACCTGCGGAATAACCCAGTTCCAAAATTCTACAGGAACCATTTCGGCCATATCACATCTGAAACCGTCGATGTTTTTGGAACTCCAGAACAGCAAAATATCCAACATTTTATGCCATGTGTCGGGAATCGGATTGAAATGTTTATGCCCTCCGCTCAGGTAATCAATGCCGTAATTCAACTTGACGGTTTCATACCAGTCGTTGATGCCGGGATGCGCGTCGAATTTGTCGTTTCCGGTTGCTTTGGCAGGACATTCTTTATATTTATGTAAATCAAAATCGGGAGCGAATGCTTGTCCGGGAATATAGTAAAAGTTATTATTGGCATCAAAAGAGGTGTGAATATTATCATTTTCTCCGAGGTCTTTTATTCCGGTCGGTTTGGCATCGGAATGATATTGACGGGCAACATGATTCGGTACAAAATCGATAATCATTTTCAAATTGGCAGCATGTGTACGCTCAACCAATTCCTCGAATTCGTTCATTCGTTGTTTAACGTCGTCGGCCAAATCAGGGTCTATATCATAATAATCTTTTATGGCATAAGGAGAACCTGCATTCCCTTTTACTACAGTTGGATTGTCTTTCGAAATCCCATAAGCGGAATAATCGGTTTTGGTTGCGTGTTCAATCACACCGGTATACCAAATATGCGTAAATCCCATTTTTTGAATTTCATTTAATGCGATATTCGAAAAAGCAGAAAGTTTTCCGCAACCGTTTTTTTCGATTGTTCCGTTGATTTCATTCGTTGGATTATCGTTCCCAAAAAGTCTTGGAAGAACCTGATAGATTACAATTTTTTCTGAATTGTTCATTGAGATTGTATTTATTTTATTTATAAAACCATTTCTTTTTTAAGAGAAAGCTCTCCGTTGAATCTCTCTTCGTTTTCATTGGAAAAAACTCAGCTTTTTCTTCACATAAATTACTTGTGAAAGACGGATAATTAGCCATATAGCCCAGATTAATATACTGAGGTTGTACATAGTCACTTATATTTACGATATTTCCATCGGGTAAAATCCGGTAATCGCGAAAAATAACAAACCAGTTTCCTTCCGGCCGGATGGTTTGAGTTTTTATCAAATCGCCCTCTATTCTGTATGTTCCCCAAAGTGGATAGTTGCATATTTTTGAGTTTCCTCCGGTTTCAAAACAGCTAATTAATCCGGGTTGTAACAGGCTGGTCGTTGCAATCGTAAACAGCCCATTCTCATAGAACATATACATTGAATAAAGAGTAGAATCACAACCATGACGGGAAACGTAATATCCGTTTATATCAATCAATCGATTCAGTCCGGTATTTTCATTTTTATAAAAATACGTGAAATTTTTTGGTCGTGAACCACAAGACCAAAGAACCACTACTCCCAATATGATTGTCAAAATCTTCTTCACTTCAAAACAAAGTATATGGTTTATCAACACCTATCTGAAAAAATTGCTCATTGTAATCACCGGATTTAAAATCGGGAGTATTGAAAATGAGCCGGTGCCAAATGTTTTGTCCGATTTTCCCACCCAATTTATTATTTATTCCATACCGCAAAATTAAATCATTAGTGGCATATCCCAAATAAACAGGACTTGATAATTGTTTTCCCGTGGCATATTTACCTCTGCGATTATCCGCCGAAACATCCGTCGCTCCGTTAATATCGGTAGTATATACATTGGTGCCTATTAAAAATCCTTTATACCTGATTTCCATTGCTGCCGAACGATACCGGTCGTATACTTTAAATCCGGTAAAAGGATAAGCCAAAATATCATCTTCAAAGATAATCTGAAAATCATCCAAATATAGTCTGAAAATTCCTGAAATTTGTTTATCTCCCTGATGATATTTATTCAGATAGTAAGAAACTCCATAATCACGATTATCATATAGAATTCCGGCAAACGAAGCTCCCAAACCGAATTTTTGTTTGGCTTTATAAGCATCCAATCCGGTTGAAAATGTCCAGTTTTCGACTGTTTGGGAAAGCGTAATGCCGGCACCGATTCTAAAACCGTTTAAAGGTGTTGAACCAGCCGTAAATAATGCGACTAAAGAAATGGATATCCGGAAACCGTTATGCTTTTCAGGGCCGAAAGCCAAGGTTGTAAGGCGGTCTCTATCGTGATGAATCCTGTATTGAGGATAGACAGGTTGAGTGTATAAAAACGAAAAAAACAGTATGATTATATACTTATAGATTTGACGAATGTATCTTCCTTGCTGCTTTAATTTCATTTTGAAATTATATTGAACCGCAAATTTACTAATCTTTTTGTATTATCCACTGTTCTGTATCGTTTGATGAAGCAGGAGGAATAAAAGGAGGATGTGTATTTTAATTTATTTTCTGTATGTTTGTTTTGAATTTCGGAACAAATCATTACTTTTGTAGAAAATTTCAAAACAAAGCCCAATGAGAATTATTGCACACCGTACCATAATAGAATACGGAAATCAATATCCCAATGCCAAAACAGCTCTTGATAGTTGGTATAAAACAGTAAAAACTGTAGCATGGAAAGATTTTCAAGACATGAAAAAAACTTTCAATAGCGTAGATTATGTTGGAAATCAGCGTTATGTGTTTAATATTAAGGGAAATAATTATCGTTTAGTTGGAAAAATTCTTTTTGTGCAGCAAATTATCTATATCCGGTTTATTGGTACACACAAGGAATATGACGAAATAAATTGTTCAACGATTTAAAGACAAATAATCATGGCAAAAATAAAAGACGAAAAACAATATCAAATCATATTGAAACGGGTGGAAACATTGATGAACATTGTAACGGAAGATACACCCCCAAACGATCCTAATTTTGTAGAATTGGATTTACTTGCTGATTTAGCAGAGGAATATGAAGTGGAACATTATCCGGTAGGACAACCTGCGCTCCCTGAGATATTGAAACTGCGTATGCATGAAATGCAACTTACACAAAAGTCAATGGCAGAATTGTTGGGTGTAAGTGCTCCTCGCGTTTCCGATTATTTGACCGGAAAATCGCTACCCACATTTACAATAGCAAAAAAAATGCATCGTAATCTGAATATTGATGCTAATTTGATACTTGCTTAATTAATATCATGCGCTCAAATGTTTTATCTTTGCATCGAAAAAATAGAAAAATAGTATGCACGAAGAAATCAATTTAGTTCAGGATTTGGCATTGATATTTATTTCTGCCGGTGTTATAACGCTTATTTTTAGAGCACTTAAGCAGCCGTTAGTATTAGGTTACATCGTAGCCGGATTTTTGATAAGTCCACATTTCGATTTGTTTCCGACAGTTATTGCCGAAGAAAATGTCAGCGAATGGGCTGAGATAGGAGTTATTTTTTTGATGTTCGCACTTGGTCTTGAGTTCAGTTTCAAGAAATTATTCAAAGTAGGCGGACCGGCAGTGATAACGGCTGTCACGGAAGTCGTTACAATGCTTAGCGTAGGTTTTTTCATAGGTTATTTGTTGGGATGGACAACTTTAGAAAGTATTTTCCTTGGCGGTATGCTTGCCATGTCTTCCACAACCATTATCATTAAAGCGTTTGAAGACTTGAATCTTCGCAACCAAAAATTTACCAACATTGTATTCGGCACTTTGATAGTTGAAGATATACTGGGTATTTTAATGATGGTAATGCTATCGACAATAGCCATCAGCCAAAGTGTTGCCGGAGGAGAAATGGCATTCAGTTTGTTAAAATTAGGTTTTTTCTTAATACTTTGTTTCTTAATAGGAATTTATGTATTGCCTACTTTTTTCCGGAAATTTCACCGGTCGATAAACAACGAAACACTTTTGGTTATATCCATCGGTCTTTGTTTCGGATTAGTTGCTTTGGCCACTCACTTTGGGTTTTCTGCAGCTTTAGGTGCCTTCCTTATGGGATCTATTTTGGCAGAAACCATCGAAGGAGAACATATCGAGCATTTGACCAAAAACATTAAAGATCTTTTTGGTGCTGTGTTCTTCGTGTCGGTCGGGATGATGGTTAATCCCGCTATATTGGTGGAATATTGGCTCCCGATTTTAATACTCACATTGGTTACTATTTTTGGAAAATCGTTTTTCTCAGCGACAGGTACCCTTCTTTCCGGTCAGCCGTTGAGAGTATCTCTGCAATCGGGATTCAGTTTGGCGCAAATCGGTGAATTTGCTTTTATCATTGCCACGTTGGGTTATAGTTTGGGAGTTATGAGTGAGTTTATCTATCCGATTATTGTAACCATATCGGTTATAACCACTTTTACAACTCCGTATTTCATTCGTTTGGCCAATCCTTTTCATGATTGGTTGGAGCCGAAACTTCCTCCGAAATTCAAAACGTTTTTAGACAATTATTCTTCCGGAGGCGATTTCGTAAAAAATGAGAGTGATTGGAAAAGGCTGATGAAATATTATCTGACTAATATTTCTATTTACAGTGTTTTGTCGATTGCAGTCATTCTGTTTTTTACTTATGTAGTATGTCCGTTTATCTCGAAAGAACTAACCGGCCATATTCCCGATTGGCTTATTAATCTTATCAATACATTATTGACGATTATTGTGATGATTCCGTTTTTAATGGGCTTGGTAACTTCTAATCGGAAAAAGAAAGAACTTGCGAATAAATTAGTTGCAGATGGTAACAAGGCGAACCGCCGAAGGTTGGTAGTTTTATTCCTGTTTCGCATATTTTTAGCTACATTTTTCGTTACGATTGTATCGTTCATCAATTATAAAACTACTTCCGGATTTATTGTAATCATTTCGTTGGCAATCATTGTTTTTCTTTTCCTTGCTCAAAAGAATTTCAGATCGCACTGGGTTATGGAAGATCGCTTTTTGTCGAATCTAAACCAAAAAGAGGAGCACGAACGACGAAAAAGTCCGCTGCGGAGCTCAATCAATTCGCAACTGCCTAACAGTGATATTCACTTCGCGAAAATTATTGTATCTCCCGACTCTCCATTTATCGGAAAACGCCTCAAAGAATTGGATTTGCGGAAAAACCACAATGTCAATATCATCAAAATAACTCGCGGGCACAAAGAGATCTATCTTCCGGGAGGAGATGAGTTTATCTATCCATCCGACCGTCTTACTGCTATCGGTACGGACAAACAAATTTCTGCTTTCTCCCAAATAGTGGAAATCCAAGATTTGGACGAACCGCAAATTAAAAAATCTGAATTGGAATTATCTTCCTTTGTCGTCAAAGAGGATTCTCCCATTTTAGGGAAAAGTTTGTCTCAAAGCGATTTTCGAGATTCGGATTGTCTGATTATAGAAGTCGACCGAGGTAAAGAGGCATTTATCAATCCCGATATTTCATTTGTTTTCGAAGAAGGCGATTTGGTTTGGATTGCAGGGGAGAAGAGAAAAATACAGCAGTTCGTTTGATTTTTTACAATATTATCAGATGCCATGCCCAAACTTGTCCCGCAGGGACAAGTTTGGGCATAATGTTTGGTAGTCATATATTGTTATCAAAAATAAATTGCATAGAATCTTCTAAAACTTCTTTTGAAACAAGTTACTAACCGTTTTGCCAATCTCGTCAATCTTCAAAACAGCATCTAAAATAGAAGGATTGGAAAGGTCGACACTGTCTCCGGCATCTATATCCGAAACTCCAATCTGCATCGGGAAGGTAAGAATAAAGCTGTTTTTCTTGATAAATCTGTCTAAATACGCAGGAACTTTATCCATGCTGTTTTGATACGACGGGCGGTCTTTCCGGCTCAAAACAATTATCAGGTTATCGTTGGAATTAATCTCTTTGTGCAAATTTATGGTATCACTCCACCCTGCGAATTCCTTAAATTCGCAAGATATGGGATGCTCTTCGTTTACTTTTTTGATGTAAGACAATGTGTCCGGATGAGCATAAAAAACCAACTTGGTTCCGGTGTTATGAGAAATGTTCCAGACTTTTATCAGCCAGTGTGGAAAACCTATTTCTTTTTCCGCTTTCGGAGGAACGATAATCAAATGCCTTTTGATTGTGGCTAACGGCTGAACCGGTTTATAAATCAAAGTGGTTGTATTACATTTTGCGAGAATATCTTCAATCAAAACACCGAAGAACGATTTCGAGAGAACGGTCTTTTCATGAAGTCCCAGAATCAGATCGGTTATTTTGTTCTCTTTTACCGTGCTGACGATTCCATTCACAACGCTAAGGTCGTAGCGCAATAATTCGTGAAGTCGATTGTCGGTTGCGGCGGCAATTCCGGCCGCTTTAGTCAATATTTTGTGAGCGTCTTCGTTGGTCGAACCGCTGAATTCATTGTTGTCGACAACTTTCAAAGCATACAAATTGTCTTTAATACCTTTGGTTTTTACCAGTGTGCTCAAATTTACCAATTCTTCGACGGTTTCCGTGTTGCTTACCGGAATAAGAACTTTTTCATTATTGTCTTCTTCTGCAACTTCCGCTTTGGTGTTTTTGGAAAGAGCCATATTGGTTGCTCCTTTTTGGGCAACAAAAGAAGAAATCGTACAGCTTATCAGAATCAATATGATTGTTCCGTTTAGTACGCTATCGCCCAGCAATCTGATTACTGTTCCATCTGCTGCTGTTTCAAGAATAACACCATGTCCTACCGTTACAATAGCCAACGCTGCGGCAACATGCGAGTTGCTTAATCCGAATATCAATCGCCTTTCGTCAACAGAAAAACCGTACATTTTTTGGGTGAAAAAGGCAGCCAAATATTTCGCGATAATAGCTAATATTGTCATCGCTGCTGCTACTTTGAGCGTATCGAGATCTTTGAAAAAGGCTCGATAATCGACAAGCATTCCTACGCCTATCAGGAAAAAAGGAATGAAAATGGCATTTCCCACAAAGACAATTCGATTCATCAATGGCGAAGTTTTGGGAATCAAGCGATTCAGTGATATTCCGGATAAAAATGCTCCGATTATTCCATCTATTCCTGCCAATTCGGCTAAGAATGCACCTGAAAATACGATAACCAATACGAATATATATTGAGAAACACTGCTTTGAGAACGTTTAAAAAACCATCGGGCAACGACCGGAAAAACAAATACAACTATAGCTGCAAAAATGATTGTAAAAACTGCCATACGAATCCAGAAAAGATTATTTACCTCTCCGGTAGCCATTCCCACGATGACTGCCAGCACCAAAAGCGCCAAAGTGTCGGTAATCATCGTTCCTCCAACCGTAATGTTAACGGCTCTGTTTTGAGCCACTCCGAATTTACTGATAATCGGATAAACCAATAACGTGTGTGAGGCAAATACGCTTGCCAATAAAATAGAACTTAAAATGGGAAAGCCAAGAATATAATGTCCGGTGAGAAATCCCAAGGTTATTGGAATAAGGAAGGTGAGCATCCCGAAAACAATACTCTTATTTTTATTTTTCTTAAAATCGGTCAAATCAATATCCAATCCGGCAAGGAACATGATGTAGAGCAATCCGGCAGTTCCGGATAAAATGATGCCACTGTCGCGTTCCATCAAATTATATCCGAACGGGCCAATCACTGCACCCGCGATTATCAATCCGAGAAGATGAGGCACTCTGATTTTATTCAACAAAAGAGGAGCGAACAGGATAATTATAAGTATCAAAAGAAACTTTAATATCGGATCAGTTATAGGTAGTGTAAAATTAACTGCGCTTAATAATACCATAAGAAAAGATAGCTTGAAATAAAAAACAAGACAAAATTATAAAACCTATTCGATAATCTTGTAAAGTTTTGAGATAAAAACAACAAATAATAAAAAAATATAATATTTTTGTCAGAAATATAAATATTAGTACCATGATAAAACCCACTCGGTTGTTTGATATTCTGCCATACGCAGCAGCAACCTATCCCGAACAAAAAGTCGCATTAGCCGGTAAACAAAACGGAGCATGGCGCAAACACAGTATTCAAGAATACATCGAAACTGCCGATAATTTAAGTTTCGGATTCATTAAACTTGGTATTCAAAAAGACGATAAAGTTGCTATTATCAGCAGTAATCGCCCGGAGTGGAATATGCTCGATATGGCGATTATGCAAATCGGAGCAATTCCTGTGCCGATTTATCCCACGATTACTGAAGAAGAATACAAATACATTCTCAATCACGCCGAAGTTACCTGCCTTTTTGTGGAGGAGAATCTACTGCGTAAGGTTGTCAATATTTTGCCCGAAATCGTTTCGTTGAAAAATGTTTTCACTTTTGGCGAAAAAGACGGATATAAATCTTTTGCCGATTTAGTAGATTTAGGTAAAAGTAATCCCGATAAAGTGGAATTGGACAAACGCAGAACAGCAGTGAAAAACAGTGATACGGCCTGCATTATTTATACTTCAGGAACGACAGCTAATCCGAAAGGAGTGATGCTTTCACACAACAACGTATTGCAGCAGTTGTATAATCTGGAAGTTATTCCTTCGAAATGGAGTAAGATAGCGTTTAGCTTTTTGCCGCTTTGCCACACTTACGAAAAAATGTTGGTATATCTCTATCAATATTTGGGAATGTCGGTTTATTATGCCGAAAGTCTCGCCACGTTGAGCGACAACATCAAGGAAGTAAATCCTACGATGATGTCGTGCGTACCGCGTGTGTTGGAAAAGATTTACGACAAACTTTATGTCAGTGGGAAAAAACTGCCTTTCATTCAACGCGCTATTTATTATTGGGCGTTCCGTTTGGCTACGAAATACAAAATCGACGGTTTAAGTTGGTGGTATAAGTTGAAACACAAAATTGCCGACAAACTTATTTACAGCAAATGGCGTGCTGCAATCGGAGGAAACTTCGACATCGTTGTGTCGGGTAGCGCTGCAATACAATCGCACATAGCGGCATTTTTCTCCGCTATCGGAATGCCTGTTTTCGAAGGCTACGGACTGACCGAATCTTCGCCTGTTATTGCCGTTTCGTGCCGCGAAAAAAACGGCCGTTGTTTCGGTACGGTGGGTTTTCCTCTGCCCGGAGTGGAAGTGAAAATCGGCGACCGCGACGAAATCATTTGCCGTGGCCACAACGTAATGCAAGGTTACTACAAAGAGCCTGCCCTCACTGCCGAAGTAATCGACAAAGATGGCTGGCTGCACACCGGAGATACCGGAAGATTCACCAAAGAAGGGCAACTTGTTATCACAGGCCGCCTGAAAAGTATCTTTAAAACTTCTTTCGGAAAATATGTCAATCCGCAATTAATCGAAGAAAAACTTACGCAATCTCCATTTATAGAAAACATAATGGTAGTGGGCGAAAATCAAAAATTTGCCGCTGCGCTGATTGTTCCCGATTTTGTTTTCCTCAAACAATGGGCAAAAGAAAATAAAATTGATTATTCTTCTAACGAGGAGGCTGTGAAAGTTCCCGCCATCAAAAAACAATTCGAAAGTGTTGTGAAAGAATACAACGCTTTCTTCGGAGACACTGAAAAAATAAAGAAATTCGAACTTATTGCCGACGAATGGTCGCAAGACACCGGAATTTTGACCCCTACTTTAAAAGTGAAACGGAGAGTTATTCAGGAGAAATACAAACGAGAGATAGAGAAATTATTTGAGTAAGGAGATGCCGACAGCCATAAAGTGGAGGCAAAATTAAAATCAATTAAAATGTTTTGTTATAATTGTGGAAATGAAGTTTCCGATAAAGCAGTAGTTTGTGTAAAATGCGGTGTAGGTTTGAAACCCGGATTTACCAATAATATTACAGGCGAAGGAAAAGATTGGCTAACAACATTATTATTATGTTGGTTTTTGGGCGTATTTGGAGTTCATAGATTTTACACTAATAGCGTAGGCATTGGTGTCGCTCAATTATTGACATTCGGCGGTTGTGGTATATGGGCTTTAATCGACTTCATTATGATTTGTACAGGAGGCTATAAAGATGGAAATGGCAACGACCTTGTCAGAAGATAAAAAATTTAACAAAATAAAGTGCATTGCTTTTTTTATTATACCATTCGCTCTTTATTTTGTGCCTGTTGATTGGTTAAACGGACAACACAGCATTTGTTTATTCAAAAATATTTTCGGAACAGAATGTTATGGTTGTGGGATTACTCGTGCCGTATTGTCGGCCATACAATTTGATTTTGTTAAAGCGTTTTATTACAATAAGTTGGTAATTATTGTTTTTCCACTATTATGCTATCTTTGGGGCAAGTATTTTCTTAGACTTCTGAAAAATGCAAGAAAAGAAACTGAATGTTAAAGTCCCGAAATATGAAAGTAGTATTAGACATAAAAGATAGTAAATGCCAATAGACAACGGCATTCGGCTCATGCATATATAATATTCGGCTCAAAAAAGTGGATTTTTGTCAAAAACATACTACCTTTGTGAGCCGAATAAATGTTAAAAAGAAATGGAAACGCAAGAATTAATACTGAATTACCTAAAAAATCATGCAAATTCATCGTCAAAAGAAATTTTTGAGGGTTTAAATTCCTCTATTAGTTACGCAACCGTAAAACGCTCTTTATCAAAGTTATTAAGCGAAAATCACATTACGCAACAAGGAAATGCAAAAAATAGCCGTTATACTCTTTCACCGACTTTTAATCTTTTTTATCCGGTAAATTTAGACGAATATTATAGCAAAGAAATTGACGAAAGAGAAATTTTAACAGGTTACAATTTTTCGCTTATTCCCGAAACTTTGCAAAATGTTCCGCTTTTTACTGCCCAAGAATTGACTTTATTAAATAATTTACAAAATAAATTTTCCGAAAATATTGCTCAACTTTCTGATTTTGAATACAAAAAAGATATGGAACGTTTGGCGATTGATTTAAGTTGGAAATCTTCGCAAATTGAGGGCAATACCTATTCGCTACTCGAAACCGAACGCCTTTTGAAAGACAAGCAAACGGCAGCAGGAAAAACAAAAGATGAGGCAGTTATGCTTTTAAATCACAAAGATGCGATTGATTTTGTGGTTGCAAATGCCGATTATTTTCTTTCGTTGAGTGTTGCAAAAATGGAGGAATTGCACAGTATTTTGATAAAAGAATTGGGTGTTGATAGAAGTGTCAGAACACGGCGAGTGGGTATTACAGGAACAAATTACCGACCGCTTGACAACGAATTTCAGATACGCGAGGCATTACAACAAACTTGCGATTTAATAAACAACCGCGAAAATATTTTTGAAAAGGCGTTATTTGTCTTGGTGTTGCTTTCCTACCTTCAAGCATTTACGGACGGCAACAAGCGAGTGGCGAGAATTACGGCAAATGCGCTTTTGGTTGCTAATGAATATTGTCCGATTTCATTCCGTACCGTAGATTCGATTGATTATAAAAAAGCAATGTTGTTGTTCTACGAGCAAAACAATATCTCTGCATTCAAGCAAATATTTATAAATCAGTTCAAATTTGCAGTGGAGAATTATTTTTAAAGAATCCCACTTGATAAAGTTGCTTATTCCCACAATTATGACGAAAATCTCTAATAGAAAATTTGCGGAGAAAAAAGTGTTTATTCGCCGCATTTTTTGCGGAGAATATTCGTATATTTACCGCAAAATATTTTAGGTATGGCAAAGTACATTTATCAACACGAAAATTGGACGAATTTTACTTGGGATTATAGTAAAATAGCTCTTATACTTGGAGAAGTTCGTAATTTACAAGGCAAGTTATCGGGAACAATGAGTACTTTGGGATTTTCATTAAAATCAGAGGCAACGCTTGAAATATTGACACTTGATATTATGAAATCGTCTGAAATAGAGGGCGAAAAACTAAATAAAAAACAAGTTCGCTCTTCCATTGCAAAACGTTTGGGGTTAGAAGTCGGAGGTTTGGAGCTTATTGACAGAAATGTGGAAGGTGTTGTTGAAATGTTACTTGATGCGACACAAAATTATACACACGAATTAAGCGAAGACCGGCTTTGGGGTTGGCATTCCGCACTTTTTCCGTCGGGTAGAAGTGGAATGTATAAAATTGAAGTTGGTAAATACCGTACAGGAGAAATGCAAATAGTTTCAGGTGTGTTGGGTAGTGAAAAACTGCATTTTGAAGCGGTTCCGGCCAAAGATGTAAAATTTGAAATGGATAAATTTATACATTGGATAAATGACAAAACAGAAATTGACCCTGTATTAAAGTCTGCCATTGCGCATTTATGGTTTGTTACCATTCACCCATTTGATGATGGAAACGGACGAATTGCAAGAGCAATTTCAGATATGTTATTAGCTCGTAGCGATGGTAGTTCACAACGATTTTACAGTATGTCGAACCAAATTCTAAAAGAACGAAAAAAGTATTATTTGGCATTAGAAAAAACTCAATACGGCTGTTCTGATATTACATTTTGGTTAAACTGGTTTCTCAATTGCTTGAAAAATTCGTTGGTTAATACAGACATTGTACTCAAAACAGTATTCAGTAAAGCCGACTTTTGGGAAAGAAATAAGAAAACTCAACTGAATGACCGTCAGATATTTATAATCAATAAGATGTTTGATAATTTCTACGGGAAATTAACATCGTCAAAATGGGCGAAAATGACAAAAGTATCCTCAGACACTGCTTTGCGCGACATCAAAGACTTAATAGAAAAGGGTATTTTGAAACAAGATGAAGCAGGAGGACGAAGTACAAATTATGAGTTGATAATGAAAAATCAGTTTTTAACATAATAATGCAGCCAAGACCTAAAATATTCACAAAAAAACAGTATTTTTGTGGCATTCGCTTTATAATTAATTTGTTCATGAAGTCATTGATTAATTTTACGCTGATTTTAGTTAGTCTGCTATTTGCCGCACCGGCATTGTCCCAATCTGTTGAAGATGTTCGTATTAATGAAATTCAGATCCATAACTCCGAGCCGGGAAACGCCAACAACATCAAAGAGGAAATACGCCATTCAGAGCGTTTCGGGCAAGCAAAACCATTGGGAACTATAAATGTAATTATTTTAGTGACCGTTTTGATATTGCTATTTTTCGGATTCAAATATATGAAGAACCATCATATAAAATCTGCTGCGAAAAAAATGGAAATGGCAAATGCCGATCAAATCGAAAACGGCAAGATGTCTATTAATAAAGAGAAAGGAGCACTCACTTACGAAGAACTGGCTGCTATCTCAATAGCATTATACAAATATGTAGAAGATCGGCATGATAACGAAAGAATGTTACTTACCATCAATGCGGTGTCGAAAGCTTATTCTCCCTGGAGCTCAAAAATATATACTTTAAGACAAATACCTAATAAAAAATAATTATAAATCAATGAACTACAAAATAAAAATCGACGGAGCAGAGCACGCGATAAGTATCCTGAAATTTGAGGGCACAACAGCACAGTTAACGATAAATGGAGTAGATTTTGAAGTTGAAATTGAAGGGTTTGCTAATCCTGCACGAATGGGGCCCAAACCGGTACCCACCATCAGACCGGTAGCTCACACAATGATACAACCGGAAATTCCGCTAACAGCCAAAAATGTACCTGCCACTTCCGGCTCAAGTTATGAATTGAAATCTCCTTTGCCCGGAGTAATTCTTGAAATATTAGTTAAAGAAGGAGATACAGTAAAAGCAGGTCAACAGGTGTTGGTTTTGGAAGCAATGAAAATGGAGAACAGCATCCCTGTTGAGCGAGCAGGAGTAGTTGGAAAAATCAGCCGTGTTAAAGGCGATATTGTGTTGGAAGGCGATGTAATACTCACTATTTCATGATTGTATTGTTTTTGCCTTTTTATATAAATATTCACTAATTAAAAACAACCTAATATGTACAGTACAGGGATCTCCGAAATCACCCTTCCGCAAATAATAATGCTATTGCTTAGTTCGTTTTTTTTGTATATTTCCATCGTAAAAAAATATGAACCATTGTTGCTTTTGCCATTAGCTTTTGGGATATTGCTCGCCAATATACCCGGTGCTAATCTTTCGGCATACGATGAAGGTGGTTTGATGCACTTTCTGTATCAGGGAATATTACGAGTAATTTACCCACCGCTGATATTTCTATGTATAGGAGCCATGACCGATTTTGGGCCTCTGCTTGCCTCTCCGAGAACAGCACTTATCGGATTAGGTGGACAGTTGGGAATTTTCGTGGCGTTTGCGGGTGCTTTGTTTTTGTGTGCTCCGGATGCGTGGCTGACTTCCGTTATTCCCGGATTTGATGGATTTGGCGCTAATGAAGCGGCTTCCATTGCGATTATTGGTAGTTCCGACGGACCAACTTCTATATATGCAGCCAGTAGAATGGCGCCGGATTTATTGCCTACCATTGCTATTGCCGCTTTTTCTTATATGGCTTTGGTACCTTTCATTCAGCCTCCTATCATGAGGCTGCTCACTACAGCAAAAGAGCGTGTCGTTGTGATGCCGAGGGCCAAAAATGTTACACAACGACAAAAAATCGTTTTCCCCGTTATCGTAACCATTGTTGTTTTGTTGTTGGTTCCGGCTGCCGGTGCCTTAGTTGGAATGCTTATGTTGGGTAACCTTATAAGAGAAAGCGGTGTTACCGGAAGATATCTTGAAACACTGCAAAATAGTTTATTGAACGTCTTGACATTGTTAGTTGCTGTTTCTATTGGTTCTTCTGCCAGTGCAGACCGTTTCCTGACACCTACGACGCTGATAGTTGTTTTTCTCGGATTAGTGGCATTTTGTTTCGGAACAGTTGGTGGTGTCTTGATTGCAAAACTTCTGTATAAAGTTTCAGGCGGGAAAGTAAATCCTCTCATAGGTAATTCGGGTGTATCAGCAATGCCGATGGCAGCGCGTATTTCTCAAAAGTTGGGAGTACAATACAATCCGCAAAATCATTTACTTATGCACGCAATGGGTCCAATCGTTTCCAGTACTATTGCCTCCGCTATTGTAGCGGGAATTTTCATTGCTCTCTTTGGCGGTTAGTGAAAAGACAAATTAAAATTATATTGATATGAAAAAGTATCTTATTCTTTCTTTTCTGTGTGTAACTTTGTTTGCGGGAGCTCAGACTGCTCTTCGTCTTCCTGCTATCATTAGCGACCGTGCTGTCTTACAGCAAAATAACGACGTGAAGTTATGGGGATGGGCGCCTTGTACGTGGCCGGTTAAGATTAGTTGTAGCTGGAATCCGGCCGATACGGTTTCGGTAATGCCGGAGAAAGATTGTAGTTGGAGTGTTTCTGTAAAAACACCCAAAGCAAGCGATACGGCTCATTCCATCACTTTTATAAGCGGTAATCAAAAGATTACCATTAACGATATTCTTGTTGGTGAGGTATGGCTTTGTTCGGGACAATCGAATATGGAATATAGCTTTAACTGGGGTACTATTGGTGCAGGAGATGACATAGAACAGTCTGCGAATGAAAAAATACGTTTCTTCCAGACACCCCATTCGTACAATAATTATCCTCAAACAAACTCCGACGGAGAGTGGAAAATTTGTACGCCCGAAACAGTAAAAGATATGAGTGTGATTGGCTATTATTTAGGAAAACGAATCAACGAAACTACTCAATCGCCTGTCGGTTTGATCGCCTCTTATTGGGGAGGTACTTGCGTGCAAGCATGGATGCCGCAAGAGGTTTTTACTAAAGACGAAGAATTAAACAAGATGGCCAATGATTTGTCTCCGGTTAATTGGGCGCCTGTTGCTCCATCGGTTATTTACAATGCGATGATATATCCTTTACTTCCTTACCGCATTGCAGGAACAATATGGTATCAGGGTGAGGGCAATACAGAACAGCCTCAAAATTACGGGCGACTTTTTATGAGCATGGTTAAGAGCTGGCGTGGGGCTTTCAACAACGATTTCCCGTTTTATTTTGTTCAAATAGCCCCTTGGAACGGATATGGCGGAATCAGTGCTGCCGTCCTGCGGGAACAACAAGCAAGTGCGTTAGCTTTGCCTAAAACCGGCATGATTAGTGTAGGCGATTTGGTAGATGATATAACAGATATTCATCCTAAATTGAAACCGGCTACAGGAAATCGTTTGGCCGATTTGGTTTTGAGAGAACAATACGGTGCGGATAATTTACAACCTTATCACCCTCGCATTTCTGTTGTTTCAATCGACAAAGATAAAGCGAAACTTACTGTAATATCTGCCGGTAAATTAACTTGCAACGATAAAGAAATTAAGAATTTTCAAATTGCCGGAGACGACAAGGTTTTTTATCCCGCTACTGCCGTACTTCAAAAAGACGGCACGATAATGTTGACTGCCAAGCAGGTAAAAAGTCCGGCTTCCGTTCGCTACTGCTTTACCAACGATGCAATGCCCAATTTGTTTGATACGAACGGTTTGCCTCTGTTGCCTTTCCGCTCGGATAAATGGTAAAGCCAATAAAAGAAAAATGTTGAACAATTTAATTATAATTACGATGAAACAGACTGTAAATTACTTTATTCTTCGCGCCATTTCTGCAATTGTGCTTGGCGTGTTACTGATTTTGTGCCCCGAAAATGCGATTCTCTATGTAGTGATCACAATTGGTATCCTCTTTATTATACCGGGATTGCTCTTGCTCGTCAATTATTTTTCTTCCAGAAAGGAAAAACGTCCCGATATGCCACTCTTGTTTGCGGGAATCGGTAGCTTGCTTTTTGGTGTGGTATTGGTAGCTGCTCCGACTCTTTTTGTAGAAATACTGATGATACTTTTGGGTATAATTCTCCTCTTAGGCGGTATTGAGCAGATAGTTGTCTTGGTTCGTGCCCGAAAAAAGAAGACCGTTTCAATTGTTCTTTATGTAGTTCCTCTGTTGATATTGATTGCGGGAGTCCTTGTTTTATTTAATCCTTTCAACTCTGCTAAAACTCTCTTTATTCTGATTGGTATAACTTGCTTAGTCTATGGAATAATGGAGTTTATTTTTAAGAAAAAATATAACTAAGATGCCATAAATTTTGTAGAGTATTTGTTGTTTTAGAAAAAAGATGTTATTTTTGCGAACTGAAAGTCCAAAAAATTTAGACTTATGGTTGACGAAAATAACAAGGGTATAATTTTTGAAATCTATAAAAGTTCGCGTACAGTATTCAGAATAATGGATATTGCATTGTTGTTGAATATTGAAAAAACAAGTTCTTTGCGCAAAATTTTGAATTATTATGTGCAAACAGGGAAGTTGCTTAATCCTCGTAAAGGTTTTTATGCTAAAGAAGGATATAAACCCGAAGAATTAGCTTGTTTGCTTTATCCACCAACTTATATTTCGCTCGAATATGTTTTGCAGCGTGCAGGTGTTATTTTTCAATACTACAGCGCAATAACTAATGTTTCGTACCTTTCACGAGAAACGGAAATTGACAACCAAACTTTTCGTTATCGCCAAATAAAAGGAGAAATTCTAACCAATACCGCAGGTATTATATTGAATAAAAACAACATAAACATTGCCACGCCCGAACGTGCTTTTTTGGATATGCTGTATTTATACAGTAGATATTATTTTGATAATCTACACATTTTAGACAAAGAAAAAGTGAAAAAAATACTGCCTGCATATAATTCACGAACACTCGAAAAACGAGTAAAAATTTTATTTGAAAATGATAAATACCGCTAAACACAAATTTTATATGATGCAGGTGCTGAAAGATATTTACAGCGATGCAGAGTTAGCAAACTGCTCGCGATATTTTCGATTGCTGGTTTCTTATGAGTCGTCATACTGCCGTTAATCAGAAAATTGTTGAGCAAAGAATGAAAAAATCTTTGTCTGATTATTTGCAAGATTGTATTGATACAATAGAAAACCTGCCGAACAAAAGCTTGCTTGACGGTTTGGGTGAGTTGGTCAATCCTGAATCAAAAACATTTATTCGGAATAAACTTCGTTTAGAAATAATTACACTTTTGAGATTTTACAAAGAATTTCCAATCGTATAAAATTTCAAAAGTCAAGATGATTTCGAATTGAAAATAATATTTTTTCAAATGTTTAGTTCACGAAAATAAAAACCAAAGGCGGCCATTTGGCCGCCTTTGGTTTTGGGTTATTTCCCACTGCGCCCAATTTTGACCATCGCTTGCTTTGATGATTGGGTTTTGTTTTGTTCATAAGTTCCCCCCGGACCATAATATTTCAAAAAATCTTCCACATTCCAAACGTTATAATCTTGTGGGTCTTTACCAATGGTGATATGGTTTGGATTTTGTTTTCGGTATTCAAAAATTTCTTCTGTCGATACCCATGAATCACCATTAAAATTTTCGATAAACATGGTCAGCCCCAATCTAAATATATTTTTATTATAGAGATTTATAATAAAATTCTGAACCGCTATATCTGCCGCTGCTTTCTGTTCGGGTGACGGTTTAAGTAGTGGGATTTCTATGATAAAATTATAATCAACTGGGTTTATCTTTGCTCCTTCTGCTAATAAGCCTGGTACAGTCATATTTATCCCATCTGTAACAAGCATAACCATATGTGGGGTCAAAGCATCAGCACTAATCACGGGCTTTTGTTTATATTCATTTTTTTCATCCTTGAACACATCTATGTTCAAACGGTCATTCGGATATTTTAATAATATATAGCATACATTTGTCTTTTTCTGACTTTCTTTGATAAGAAGGTTGGTTCTATGATTTATAGTTGTCATATCATAGACCATTTTAAATCTTGGATTTGTTTTACTTCGGATATCACATCCGACAGTATCGACACCAGTTTCATCTTTGTGGACCGGTGCAAAAAAGCGATTCAATGTTTCCTGATCAATCACTTCTATAATATCTACATCCATATTATATGGGTCTTTTGAATCCCTTTTAGGAAGATTTTTAAATAATTGTGCAAGATCATTTTTTGGCACCCCAGAAACCACAGTATCCGGGTCTATATATATTATATTATTTGGTATCATTCTTGCAGTATTGCGAAGGTCGCCAACTTCCGTACGAATTTGAACATCTTTATTTTTGGCAATTTTGTTAACATATTCTGGCGAAACATCACCATCAAAAATAAAAAACCGCCCGCTTTTTAATATTCCATCCGAGGCCTTCACACTTGTGACTGTCGTTTTAACCAAATCCGACAATTTATCATATAACTCTCGGTTCAGTTTTACATCATGGCGGCCCGGATTTAATGTTATTTCACCGGTAACAGATGTGATATTCATATCCAATAATTCGGCAATAACAGATTCAAAATCCGATACATAAGTCAAGGTTTCGTTAAAATCATTAAAATGCAATTTTGCAGAGCCAATTGCTTTGATTTGTGCCAATTTTGATTTTAAATCTTCCAAATTAACCACTTCGAACGATTTCAAATCCACAACTGTATTTTTTGCGATTTTGTCCGCCGGGAATTTGGCTTCTTCTTCTTTCATGATTATGTGGTCACTGAAATCCGGGCGTTGCAAAACATCCCATTCTTCAAACGTCATTATAATACCTGTCTCGGTCGCGATAATCGGGCATTCCCAGATTAATTTCAAATCGGCCGGAGCATTCATCAACATTGCCACGATTTCAGAGATTATCATGGCGTCCGCCTTTGCCCGGTTCATTTTGCCGTTTACACCTTTTACGGTGTTTTTCGGTTTTTTTCCGGCTTTTTGATCCGCGATAATTTTTGGCAATTTGTTTTTAAAATCGGCCCAAGTGGTGATTTCATATTTGGTTTCAACCGGGTTATCGATCGGATTATCCGGGTTATTGGATTTATCCTCGCAAGCAACTATGGCTGCAAACGAAAATGCCGTAATGGTGCCAATGGCTAACCATTTTAAAGATAAGTTTTTCATGCTTCTTTGAGTGTATATTTTGCTTTGTCCCCAAGCGGTTAATAATAGTTGATTTAGGCACATAAAAAACGTGGGACAACGCTTTTTATGTATTTTCTGTGCGCAATTTAGCGCATTTGAATTTATCTAATCATAGGCATAAATTTTATGTTAGTGAGGCAAAAGTAATAAAACTTTAACTCAAATCATAAAGGCACAAAAAAACAGTATAAATTAACGTTAATTTATTCAAAATCTTATCGACCCTTTGTCCTGCAAGGGGTTATTAACATATAAGTCCTTGCGGACTTTGACGGTAGTATCTTAAAATGTCAATTACGAATAATCATCTCTCAGAAATAGACAACTTCCCTTCGTCTGCATAACTGTAATAATCATTATCAGCAATAACGAGATGGTCGAATACACAAATTTCAAACATACTGCAACATTCGACTATCCTTTTGGTCATAGAGTCATCATCTTTTCCGGGCCTTTTGTTTCCCGAAGGGTGGTTATGGCACAAAACAATTCCTGATGCCAACCGGCTCAGAGCCTCTTTTAAAATTAATTTATGGTCGACAATCGTACCGACAATACCTCCCTGACTGATTTTGATTTTGTCGATTATTTTGTTTGTGCGATTTAAAACGAGAATCCAAAATTCTTCGTGCTGCAAATCGCAAAGCATCGGGTGAAAACACTCGAAAATATCGCGACTGCATCTGATTTGTTCTCTGTTGATGATTTCGGAATATTTACGCCTTTTACCTAATTCCATTGCCGCTACAATAGAAATAGCTTTCGCCTCGCCAATTCCCTTAAATCCGGAAATCAGTTGCTTGATAGAGAATTTTCCTAAAATGTTCAGATTGTTGTCTGCCGAAAAAAGGATGCGTTGAGATAATTCGACGGCAGATTCTTCGTTGTTTCCGGAGCCAATGATAATAGCTAATAATTCTGAGTCGGAAAGCGCGGATATGCCTTTCAATAAGATTTTTTCTCTCGGACGGTCTTCTTCTGCCCAGTTTTTTATACTGAGCTTATGGGTGATGGTCATAATATTTGGTTAAGTGAAAAGTGAAAAACGAAAAGTGAAAAATTAAAAGTAGTTGAAATTTATTTTTTCACTTTTCACTTTTAGTTTTTCGTTTTTGATTTATTTCGCGCGCTCCACGTAAGAACCGTCTCTGGTGTCTACGCGGATTTTTTCTCCTTCTTCGATGAAAAGAGGCACACGGATGCTTGCTCCGGTTTCGAGGGTAGCCGGTTTAGTTGCGTTAGTCGCGGTATCTCCTTTCAAGCCCGGTTCGGTATACGTTACTTGAAGAACAACGTGCGCGGGAAGTTCTGCGAAAAGGATTGTTTCGGATTCTGCATGAACAACAACCTCGGCAATATCGCCTTCTTTCAGGAAATCAACACCGGTAATAAGATCTTTAGTAATAGAAACTTGTTCGTATGTTTCGTTATTCATAAAATTGTAACCCATATCATCTTGATAAAGGAATTGATAAGGACGTCTTTCGATACGCACTTCGTCTACCTTCACACCAGAGTTCCAAGTTTTTTCCAAAACACGTCCGGTGGTAACATTTTTCAATTTTGTACGAACAAAAGCAGGACCTTTTCCGGGTTTTACATGTAAAAATTCTACAATATAGTAGTATTGTCCTTCGAGGTCGATACACATACCGTTTTTAAAATCAGCTGTACTTGCCATAATATTTATTTTTTAATATTTGCTTTATTTAGGTGGAGATTCCTCACTGCGTTCGGAACAACGACGCAAAAGTAGGAATTTTGAAAAGAAAAACCAAAAAATGTTTTTACTTTTGTAGCCACAATATATTTTTAACGCTAAGGCGCTAAGACACAAAGATTATTATAAACTTAGCGTCATTGTGTCTTAGCGCCTTAGCGTTAAAAATAATATAAAGTTAAGATGAAGACAGTTACAATATATGGAGCATCCAGTTCCCAAATTGATGGGCAATACATGAAAATGGCCAATGAATTAGGAAAATTATTGGCACAGAATGGAATAAATTGTATTACCGGATGTGGAAAAGAAGGCATGATGGGCGCTGTTGCCAAAGGAGCATTAGAGGCCGGAGGACGAGTTACAGGAATCATCCCACAATTCATGGTTGATGAGGGGTGGACTAACAACACGCTGTCTGAAATCATTGTAACGAAAAATATGCACGAGCGAAAACATTTGATGGCGGAAAAATCAGATGCTTGTATCGCTCTGCCGGGAGGAGTCGGAACAATAGAAGAATTGATGGAAATAATAACTTGGGGGCAATTGAGTTTGTATAATAAACCGATTGTTATTTTTAATATCAATGGATATTACGACCCGTTGCTTTCCATGCTGAAAAAAGCCGTTGAGGAAAAATTCATGCATCCCAAAAATCAGGAAGTATGGAGCGTGGCATATTCTCCTGAAGAAGTGTTAAACGTTATCGCTTTACAGAATCAATCTTATTTCAATATGCGTTCGGTTGCGGCCATGTAATATATGCAAGAAGATTCTCTTACATATCACCTTTTAAACGATACAATCGAGGCAACGGAATTGTATTCCGATTCGATTGTTACAACCACAATCTTACAACCGTTGGAACGAGAACAAAAAGAAATGCCTCGACATGCTGAAACATTTGATTGGATTTTCGGGATATTTCTGATTTGTTTCATTTTCCTGAGCAGTATCGTTGGAAAAAGAGTGCAAATTTTGCCTTCTGTAATCAGTGATCTTTTCTACATAAAAAAAAGGAGAAGTATTTTTTCCGAAACGACAACAAACGAATGGTACGGTAAATTGTTTTTGTGCTTTCAAACTTGTTTGCTTTTGTCTTTATTCTTGTGCAAATATTTTACTTTTGAATCGCCCATAGTTTTAGAATCTCCGATAAAAATGATACTACTTGTGTTGTTGATAACACTTATTTTATGTATCTTTTTTGCTCTCAAATGGGCGGCATATTATATCGTTGGTTCGATTTTCTTTGATAAATTGTCGTTGAAAATTTGGATAGGGAATTTTTTCTCTCTACTTGCCTTTATGGGCATATTTCTTTTTATTCCTGTCTTATTATATTTTTATACAAATACACCTCACAATTTTGTCTTTTTCTTCATTATTGCATCGTTGGTTTTGTTCGAAGGGATAGTGATATACAAATTAATTGTGTTATTTTTTCATAAACAAAGGTTATTGCTTTATTTATTTTTGTACCTTTGCGGCCAAGAAGTAATACCACTGTTTTTCTTGTGGAAAACAGTGGGTTTTGTGTTTAATAATTTTGTGGAAAAAAGTGCTTTATGGCTTTGGATATAAAAAAGGTTTTGATCTCTCAGCCTAAGCCTGAAACGGAAAAGTCTCCTTATTTCGACATCGCAGAAAAATTCGGTGTAAAAATAGATTTTCGTCCGTTTATTAAGGTAGAGGGAATTTCGGCCAAAGAATTCAGGACACAAAGAGTCAATATTTTAGATTACACTGCTGTAATTTTCACGTCGCGTACTGCGATTGATCATTTCTTCCGTTTATGTGAAGAGTTGCGTGTCCAGATTCCAGAAACGATGAAGTATTTTTGTGTAACAGAGGCAATTGCTGTTTACTTGCAAAAATACACGGTCTACAGAAAAAGAAAAATATTCTTTACCGCAGGAAAAGTACAGGACTTAATGGTTCCTATTGTCAAACACAGTAAGGAAACGTATCTGTTCCCCGTATCGGATGTTCATAATGATGATCTGATAAAACTGTTAGACGAGAAAAAAATCAATTACAAACTGGCGGTTATGTATCGCACGGTAAGTAACGATTTCACTCCTGAAGAAAAATTCGATTACGATATGCTTGTCTTTTTCTCTCCTTCGGGAATTTCATCTTTGATGAAGAATTTTCCGGAATTCGAGCAAAATGATATAAAGATCGGATGCTTTGGTTCTTCGACAGCGCAGGCAGTTAAAGATGCCGGCTTGCGGTTAGATGTGCAAGCTCCCACTCAAGAAACGCCTTCCATGACTGCTGCTTTAGAAAAATATTTAAAAGAACTTCCTAAAAACGGAAAGAAAAAGTAATTTAGAACGCAGATGACGCGGATAACGCGGATTTTCACAGATAATAAATTATAGCGATATAAACAATCTGCGTAAATCCGCGTTATCCGCGTCATCTGCGTTC